>MDTD01005332.1_pt1 | contig 14845 bp, 12 predicted proteins | sample 811221 | NCBI WGS metagenome assembly MDTD01 (sample SAMN05326646, study PRJNA326480) | marine metagenome | isolation source: seawater | place: Pacific Ocean: South West | collected 2011
TAATGAGTAAACCTGGAAAAGTATTAAAAGCGTTGTGTAAAAAACTCGGAGTGCGTTTAACTGTTAAACGAGGTAAAAAAAGAGTGTACAAAAGCGTAGCTGTTCTTAAAAAGCAGTGCGCTAATAAAAAGAAAAAGAAAGTTAAAAAGAAAGTCAAAAGAAAGAGAAGAAGAAAGTTTGGTATGAAAGCAGACCCAGATGGCGATAACAATAATAATAATAACGATCCAGATGATAATAGAAACAGAGGAAAAAGAAATTGGACAGAGATGAATGACCCTGAACTTAATCCTCGATATTACAGATATATAAAATTACTACATGATAATGATAATAGTATAAGCAAGTCATTTTATAAGAAAGAATTTTATAATTATTTAGTAGCATTTACAAAAAAAAATATTGATTATTTGAGGGAACGTGAACCTCGATGGTTACAGAACTTACATAATTTAGGAATGAGAGATTTTATTTGGGTTAAAATTATACCTGGTTATGATTTGAAAGAAGGAATGGTATTAAAGAATTGTAGATTTACTTTTGAACCTGATGAAGATACTATAACAGGAGTTGATTTTACTGGTTCTACTCTTTTAAATTTTAATGTTGGTGGGACTTTATATGAATGTATATTTGATGATTGTAATTTAAGAAACTGTGATATTTCAGCACAAATTTTAAATTGTTCTTTCCGAGGGGCTGATTTAACAGGTACTGATTTTATTGGTTCTACAATGATAACTTATCGTCAGCGATTGTTACAAATGGGTGCAGGAAATCCCCTTAGATTACTTGAACATTTTTTTGAAGGAGCTATTTATAACACAGAAGAGGTAGCATTAGGACTAGGACATGAGAGTTATCTCGTTCAACCAACAAGATTTTCACAAGACTTAGCAGATTATGGTATTACTCCAAGTAGCATTAGTACAATGGAAAAAGATAACGAAAATGAACATGGTGGAGATTGTGAGCGTTTGAGATGGTATAAAGGGTATCAAGAACGTAGATACAGCGTTGGTAAAAAAGACGGAAGTTGGTCTGCAAGAAATTTCATTAATAAGAATGATGAAGAACTAATATGGGATGGAAATGCGTGGGTTCTTATGAATTCTCCAGCTGATAAGTCTGGTTCATTTTATGAAGATGTTGATATGGAAGAAGATGATGATATGGGAGGAGTTCCTGAAAGCAAAGGCGATGATTTCGGAAAAAAAAGAAAGCGTAAAGTCAAAAAGAAGGTTAAGAAAAAAGTCAAAAAGAAAGTAAAAAAGAAACGAAAAAAAAAGGTAGTGAAAAGAAAAAGAAAAAAATAATTTTCTTGTTTATTAGTAATGTTATTCAGTGCTTTTGGTTCAACAAAACCTTTTTGGGATCTTGACGAAAATGGTAAAAGAGTTAAAAAAGGAGGATACACCTTCGTAGTCAATAGATATATACCTAACGAGGAAGAAACAGTAGATAGATTGCTTAATGCTAAAAAAATAGAAATAAGATTAAAAAATGCTATGCGTGATGAATTAAAGAAAGGTCGTAGTAAAAAATTTAAAAATCATATGAAACATTTTATAGAGACTCAACATCGTTTTTTTGAAATGCCTTTGAAGAATGCAGGATTCTATGGATTGAATAAACCTAAGAATGTTCACATGACGAATAAACCACCTGTAGGTAAAGATGGTCGTAAAAGACCTTCTTATAGAGTTGTTATGTTAACTATTAGAAACACTAAAGGGAAAGTAGAAAGTTGTAGTAAATTTCTTAAATTACTCATACATGAACTTTCTCATACATTAGCTAATCATGTTACATGGAGACCAGATGATCACGGAAAAGACTTTAAAGATTGTGAAAATCTTATGTGGAAAATGTTAAGAAAAAAATAATGTTGCATTAGATTATAATGAAAAAAATTGCTTGTTTAATATTTTTCATAATAATCATATTTGTATTAATGAATAGAAAAGAAGATTTTTCTCAATCTGATTTTGATAATGTTTTTTCTAATCTTCGAAAAGAATGGAGTAATATATTCCCAGATAATAATAGAAATTCAGGAGGTGTTCAATTTTTCGAATACATATATAATAAAATTAAACCATCTAAAAAAGAATTTGATATGTATAATAAATTATACTGTGGTGTTTCTGGTTCAATAATTGATCCAAGAAATATATTAGGAGAATCTGGAGTATTTAAGAAAAGTAATAATGCTAATAATTTTGTTAGAGTAAAACATATTGATGGAAGTTACAGATGTGGTTTTTACTACAGGTGTTGTTGGCCTTGTTGTTGTGATATAATGAATGAGAATGTAGTAGACGTAGTAGTAGAAGATATTAATTTAAAATTGAAAGATGGTACTTTTAAATATTCTGTGTTGACTATTCCTGACCCTTGTTCTAGTTCTAGGGTTATAAAAGGAAAAGAAGTCTTAGTTGATCCTGACAATAGCAACGAACCATGGAGAAGTGTTTCTGCTTTTGATTGTAGAAACAAAATAACTCGAAATTCTGTAAAAACTCCAAGTGGAAGAATAATCTTTGCTGTATTATTCAATTCTGAAAAATGTACCTTAGAAAAATACAAAAAACATAAATTTTACGACGAAGAACTAGCTGAAAAATGCAACAAAAGAAATAACTCTCAAGATAACTTTCAAAAATGGGGCATGGGAGATATATTTGTAAATCTAGCTAGGAAATAAAATGTTTTAATAGATTATAATGGATCTATTATTATTATTACTTCAATTTAATGGATTTTCTAAAGGATCTGATTTAAGTAAAGCACTAACTATATTTTATGGTATATGGTTCTCTAACTATGCAGCTTTTTATATTAGAGATGACTATAATAGTGACAAAAAAAATGAAGAAACAGGTGTAAATGGTTATCCATGGTTCTATATGTTTATACATTTATGGGTCATAATTCAAATATATTATGGTTTTAGAAAAGGAATGGTTCAAGAATTGCGTACTGGTTTATTTATGGGAATTTTTGCTTTGTTATTAAATTGTTTTACGTTACACGTGTCTCACAGTAGTTATGTGTCAGAAAAAGAAAGAATTATACGAAAGAAGAAGGAGGAGGAAGAAGAAAGAAGAAGAGAAAGAAGAAGATATCTGGAACAAAGAAATAAATAATTTTATAAATTTTTATACATTACAACGAGTTGTACTTTTTAAAAATTTATTATTCTGCTATATCTGTAATATAATAATTTATTTTATCATCTTTATCATAAAATACCATGATAAATCCGTCTTCTATATTTTCTCTTATATCATTTCCTGGTATTATAGAATCTATATAATTTTCTATCCAAATTTTAAAATTAGGGTCTGTTGAATATGGAAAAATAAATTTATGGAATTCAATATTTTCTGCGTATTTAGCTTTTTTTGTAAAAAAATCCTTAGTTATAGGATAATGAATATGTAAAAGATTATGAAAATTATTATTTATAATACATTTTTCAATGCATTTTTTAAAATCATTCACAGTAATTTTAGAACCTATAAGTCTTGTTTTGTTTTTGATATACTCAAACTTTTCTTTGTTAAATGTCATTTCTTTTATATTTGTTTGTTGAATTTTTAATGCTTTTTTTAATTTTTGTTGGTATATTTCTTTTACTTGTTTTGTTTTTGATTTTTCTATTTTATTTTCTAATTGTTCTATCATAGTTGTTAAATCTTCTTCTACTTTTAATTGATCTTTTACTTTTTTAATAGGTTTACCATAGTAAATTTCTCCATTTCTATTATACACTCCAGATACTTTAATTTCCCCTGGTTTATTGTTATATCCTTCTATAGTTCTAAGTGCGGAAAGTTTAGGATAATAAAATTGATAAAAATTCTTGTCTGTTATTTTTTTCCAATCATTATTAATGTTTTTAATACTAATTAATAATTTGTCTTGTTTTTCTATTGGTACAACTTCACAATTATATGATAATTCACTATATCCTTTACTAGACCAATAATAACACTCATTGTCTTTTGTAATAAATACTAATTGTTTTTTATTTTTTTCTAATTCTTTTTTACACTGTTTAAGAACATTTGAAGTTTTTGTATAAACAAATTGTGTAAAACTTTCTTGAAATATGTAACCAAAACATTTTTCTTTTGAATTATCTTCTCTTTCAAAATTTTGCCCATCATGAATGTAGTAAATTTTACCTTCTTGTTTACAACTTATTATAGCATCTACTGGAATGATGTGTAAAGAAATTTCTTTATCACATATTTTTATTAAATTTGTAAAAGTTAATGGTTTTGGAAATTCCTTAGGAAATTGAAACTTTTTTTTATCTTCTAAAGTGTTTATTTTAAAAATATCTTTCATTAAACATTTTTCAAATTTATTTGCATCAATCTCTAAGTGGTTAAAAATTTGTTTTAAAGTTGTTTCACTACATTCTTTATCTTTTTCTAGCAATTTTATTATATACTTTCTTTGTTCTTCAGTAATAAAAGGATTTGGTTCAATGACTCTACTCCATCCAGGTTTATATTTTTTAATACCTGAACTTACGTCTACGTATTTTCCATTTTTTATACCGAACCCGTATTTTCGAGCTTCTTGAACATTCCTAGGGAATCCTACTATTTTAGCACAAATGTGTTCTCTTAATGTTTTTGGCTTAGGTGTACAAGTTGGATAGTATCTATTGTTTATTTTAATACCTCTAAAATCCAAATATGTGGATTGATATATAGGTTTACCTGTAAATCCATAAGGTTCTAATGCTCTGTTAAAAGGTTGAGATGGTCTAAATGATATTTTTCCACCTGATGGTTCATTACCGTCCCATGTGAGATGTTTAACACTATTTTTTAATCTTTGTCCGTCTTTAATGTATAATAAACTGACATTTTCTTCCATAATTTTTATAATTTTTTGTATTTTATCATATTCTTTAATATTTAAATCAGGTGTTTTAGGTAAATCAAATTCTACTTCTTCTTCTTCTCGTATTTTATCATGGAAATATAAGTTAGTGTAAGCACCCTTACGTTCTTCATCGTTAAATTTTAAAACGTTCATATTTACATTAATACCTCCTTTATCAAATATTGTTATTTTAAGTCTATACCAATTCGTTCCTCTGTCAATAGTTGTTAATGTATTTTGATAATTCTTTATTTCATTATTATATGGAAAATTTAAAGTATATACTAAACGATTACTATTCCCTGGTGATGTCAGGTCACCTTCAAATTCTGAATCTGGTTCTGAATCTGAATCTGAATCTTGAAAAATTGGATCAAGACTATTTTTTAATTCTATTAAATCTAATGATATATTAAAATCAAAATTATCTTTTTCTAATACTCTAAAGTTAACTCTTTGGTTGTAGACAAAAGACTTATTTTTATTAAATTCGTAAGGATATTTTGTTTGATCATTAAGAGTTTTTACAAAATCTTCAGCTACTTTTTCCCAGTCTTGTTCTATAGGTAATCTAAAGATTCTTATTGTAGCATCTGGGTATATATCAAAAATTACATTTTTATCTTTAATTTTTTTAGTTACACTGATACGATTAAAAAATGAAATTTGTTTTTTACTTACTATACCTTTTGTAAAATCTTTATACAAAATAGACTTACCTGTATTTATTTTGTCTTGAATAACTTTAAAATTTTTCTTTCCTTCAACGCTACTTCCGATACTTCTTTTAATTTTGTTATAATTTTCTCTTACCCAATCTGTATTAACTTCTAGGTCATCATTATTTTGATGAGTGCACGAACTTTCATGTTGTACTGAATTAGAATCACATGTCAAACATTTAAAAACTTCTTGTCCCATAGTGTTTATTTTACATATTTTAACAGGAAAAGGTAAAGGAGGATTATTCCATGTAGTCATTTTTTTTTCTACTTCCCGAACAGTTTCTACGTTAGAATAAGTAAACCTTACATTTTTTATATCACCTTTTATTTCTATTTTTTTTGCTTCAGTTTCTAAATTATTATAAAAAGATCCATCTGCATATTCAGACTCAAAAAAATCTTTTCTATTTTTTGGTCTTTCATTTTTTGGAATGTGTCCTAATACAAAATTAACAAAAACATCTTTTGAACCTGTTTCTTCCATTTAATAGTAATGCAGATAAAAATACATTTAAAAATAAAATTATAAAATAAACAGAGATGCTTTCTAATAAATTAAATAATAAAAAAAAAACTCTGGAAGACTTCGATAAGTCTATGAAACTTTTTTTAAATGAAAGTGTTAAATTTTTCCCAGTTAGTAGTATAACTAGAATAAGGAGACAATATAAAGCATTAAATATTTTAAGGAAAGATGGAAGTCTGAAATATTTTATTAATGAATTGATTCCGTTTCAAGAAAATATTTTTAACAAGGACGAGAAAACATTTTTGGAGTCAAAAACATTTATGGTAGAAGATCCTAAAATGGTAGAAGCATGGAAACATTTAGACAACCCTACTAAGGAAATAATGTGGAAACATCTCCAAGTTTTATATTGTTTAGCATACAAATATTTACAAGAAAAAAATGTTGTATAATACTAATGGATACTGATAAAATTATTATTGTTTTGCTTATAATTTTATTATTTGTTAATTTAAATTGTAGAAATAAAAGTAAAGAAAAAAAATAAATTTAAAATGTTGGTATTAAACAATGAATGTTAATCCAGCTTTATTAGAAAATGCTTATGAAGTTAAAGATAAATTTGATGAAGATATTTATATGAAATGGCAAGAGTCTCAAAGTAAAGATTTTAATAACTTTAAAAACCTTAGTTATCCTTATTTTAGACATAAATACAAACAACCAAGTTCTGGCGAAAGAAATCCTACCAAAGAAAATCCCTTTAATAATCTTTTACCAACAGAATACACTTCTAAAAATTTAGACAAGGCTACTAAAGGATACACAGATGAGAACCGTGATCTTTATTATAAAGGAACTGTTCAAACTCCAAATGATGTATTTTGGTCAAAACAGTCATCTGAAAGAAATTTTTATACAGTACCTAACAATTCTGTATTAGTAGATCGCGAAAAATTTGCATACAATCTTTATGGAAGACCTATTGTATGTAAGGCAGGTAGTATTTATATGAGACAAGGGTTTCCTTATACGATTGAATCACAATCATGTACTGGTTATAATGTAGCTTCACCAGAAAATGGAGGTCAAGATGATAGTTCTTTTGTACCATTTTATGAGGGAGCTCCATATGAAAGACCATATAGTAAAATACAAAAATTAGATAAATAATTATTTTTTATCAAGCTTGGCTTGTTTCTCTTTCCATCTCTTAGATACTTCTTTAAAAGCTTTAGAATGTTCCATGTCTGGAAATTCTTTTTTAACTTTAGGCATTTCTGTTTTAAAAAAATTATTGTAAGCGCTAGGTTTTCTCTTTTTTTTAGGTTTACTAGATTTTCCTTTTTCTAATCTTTCTACTCTTGCTTCTAAATCTTTTATTCTTTTTAATAAATCTTTTCTACCGAAATCATTTTTATCACTCATTATAATAAAATGAATGATTAAAATTATTTTATTTTAACGAATTAAATTTCAAGAAAAAAATATTGTATAACATTAATATGAGTTCTCAAGGTATTAACCAAAACATTAACAAGAAATTAGGGCCTTTCAATAATTGGACTGGTCAACATGATGATGCTTGTTCTTTTTATAATAGAGAGAAAATGTCTACAAAACCTCTTAAATATTATACTAATACAGTATGGAACAATGATGAAGGAGAAAAAGGTGTAAAGATGTATACTACTGTTGGTAATCAGAAAAATTTTAATGAATACGAAATGTCTTCAATTAGAAAATTTGGACAACCAACTAGTCTTCGTAATAAAAAAGATTATACTTATGTACATCCACCAATGACAAGTCCATTTTTAGGAAATGCTTCAGAGGATAGACAAAGAATCGACACAAATAGTAAAGAACTTAATTTTGGATTTGGAGAAGCTACCAATCTTAATAATCAATATAAAGCACAAATTTCAAGTGAGGCATGGAGTCCTATGAATCCAGCTGTATTAGAAAGTGATCTTGTTCAAAATTCAAAAAATATTATTTGGCCATATGGACATTCAATTGGTATTGATAGTACTGGTGAATTAAGAAATTATATGCAAATAAATAATTTCTAAATTTTTTTATTGTTTAATATTAATATGGCTCAGACTAATCTCAAATCAGATGCATGGGATATTTACAATCAAGCTACGAAGACTTTTGATTGGACTCTTCAAAATGGACAGTACAATAATACATATGCATATGGAACAGTAGGTGTTAATGCAGGTTCTAACGCTGTTAGGTCAGATGTTGTTGATGTTTCAAGTTACCTTAGTGGCAGAGACAATATTCTTTCAAGGTGCAATCCTCCAGTTCCAAAAATAGATGAAGCTGATCTTCCTCCATTAACGGTTCAGAAGACAGATGTTAATACATTAGTTCCTCTTTACACAAGAGAGAAAAAATCTACAAGTAGCGCAACTAACAAATCTTTTATTCCTTTATCTTTTAATCCAGGTATCAGAAAAGATACACAAGATGTTAAAAACATTGTGTTTAGTGGATGGAGTCAAAGAGGAGGAGCTTTATCATCAAATCATATTAAAGATGAATGGCAACAAAAATCTTCAGGTAACAATTACAAAAATATGATACCACTTAATTTACCAACAATGACTAAAAGTCCACAATAAATAATTAAAAAAAAATATTTAGTATATTTAAAGTATGACTACGTTTTCCAATTTTAAAAATACTAATGTTCCTTTAGGAATAATTCCTCAACCGAGTATGAATCCATGCGAAAATTATACAGAACATTTTGAAAATGTCTGTTCAACTTGTACACCATTTAGAATAGAAGAGGAAGTACTTCCTCAAATAGATCAAAATAATAAATTTTTGAATCCAGAAAAAAGAAACCAAAGAGAATTCACACATAATAACATGGTTCCTTTTTACGGTTCTAGTGTAAAACAAAATATGTTAGGAACAGGTGTTGCTTCTATAGGAACTAATGGTTCAAAAATAACTGTAGGGAATAGTAATGAAACTCCTTTTAAAGCAAGATTAAATGCTTTTACTGGTTCTGCTCCAACTTATAGACACAAAAGAGAAGTAGCTAACATGTTTAGTCCTATGGAACAACAAACAGGTTGGGTTAACGGAAAACCTCTAATTAGGCCTGATTTAGACAGATATAAACAAAGTATATGGAACAGACATGGTGAAAAACCAACAGAACCTATTCAAGTTGGTCCAGGTCTTAACCTTGATCCAAGAGTTGCTGCTTCTGGTGGTCATCATGATTTCACTAGAATACTTCCTAATAATGTTACTGATTATAAAGCAAATCAATTACCAGGAAGAGTTGCTGGAGAAAAATGGGTATATTCTAATAAACCTACTGCTACATTTAGTGAGGGTATTACACAAAGAAAACCACCAACATATTGGGAACAAGATAGAAGACCTGTTTACCAAACTAGAGCTCCTGTATCAGCACCTAGTGGAGATTTAATGGGAGTTTCTCAAATTATATTAAAGAATCCAACTAATAGACAAAGAATGAATTACGGATTTGGTCAAACAAATTAAGATGTTTATTCAAATAATTTTTTTTCTTGTTAAATAGTAATGAACGATCCTGCTAATTGTATGCCAACTATTGGGGTTTCTATGAAAGGTCCTGTGCCGTCAATACAAGACCGTTTCGCTTTTAGAGAAGTTAGAGGACCTTTAAGAAGAAAAAAAGTTAAATTTGAAGAAGGAAAAATTAAATATTGTAACGACCATATAGGTTCAAATAGATGGGACATCACATTAGGACCAGCAAGTTATAAAAACAAACAAGCATTTTTACATCATGGATGGTATGCTAATCAAACAGATAGAGAAGATAGAACACATAAATCTAGTGGTAATTTATCATCACATACTTATAATTGGGAACCTACTTCTTATAGTCAAGATGCAAGAACTACCGTGAAAGAAACAACTGAATTTAGTTATGAAGGGGATCCTATGGGAAGAGTACAAGTTACTAAAAATTTATGGGAAGATGACCCCAGAGTTACTATTAAGGAAACTACTGCATTTAGTTACGAAGGGGATCCTATGGGAAGAGTTGAAGTTACTAAAAATATGTGGGATGATGACCCTAGGGTTACTATTAAAGAAACAACTGAATTCAGTTACGAAGGTGGTGCTGGTAGGTCAGGATTAGACAAAAATATGGAAAGATTTAATTATGAACAAGGTATGCAAAGTAACGGTATTAGACAAGCAGCCAATGTTGTGAATCACTTTAGCGGTGCTTACTCTAGTAATCGTCTTCCAGATCCTTATACAAAAGATGGAAGAAAAGTATCTAGTGTTGGTAGACAATTTAATAAAGGTTTAAAACAATCTAGTAATTATGATGCATTAGAAAGAAGTAATGTTCAAGCTGGAGGAGGTGTTCAATTTAAAAACCATGATTCAAAACAAATTGGAACTGTATTTACAAGTCCTAATAAACTAGGGGCTAATATTAACCAAAGATTCGATTATACTTTATTTGATGCTGTTAAAAGTAATCCTTTATCTGCATATAGGACTAGTAATGACAGTCAAGTTCCTAAATTCTTTTGTCAAACTAAACCTGAAGATTTTTCACCAAAAAGAGAAGAAACGGATAATCAATATTTATCAAATAGTCAACAATTAGGAAAACAAGGAAATGCTCAAGTTACTATACTTGGTTTGAATAAACCTAATCCTTTATTAGATCAACCTCTTGGTAATAATAACAACCGTGGTCAATTTTGTTATGGTACATAATTAATAAAAATATTCTTAATTTATTTTTCAGGAAAAACTGATTAAGTTTATTTATGGTATCTTGCTTCGTGTTCTGATACGTCATTATAAGTTCCTTTAAACCCGCAACCAAATTCACATTGATGAGTTGGTTTAACTTCTAATTGTTCATAGTATTCAACATCATCATTTATATAATAATTATTTTTATTAGTTTCATGTGACCACCTTTTATCTATATGACAAGTTATTTCAAATGTAAGACTATTATCAACACCATTGAAATCATAAAGTTGATAACTTCCAGAATAACTTCTATAGAAAGATATTTCTAATCTTTCTAAGCTTGGTAAAACTTTTTTATGAAAATTATAATAAGCTCTAAAATTACTGTTACTAAAAAAGAGAATACTTCCAGGTGGAACATTTAAAGGTATTTTACAAAATATTTTTTTTTTACTATTCTTTTCTACTATTGATTCGAAGTAAGTATTACCACCATTTCCTACAGATACTAATATTGAATCTCCACCAAAAAGATTGTATCGTAAAGGACATAATGCCCAAGTATTAGTACCATCTATTGTACTTCTTAAATTTTCAATAGGATCAAAACCAACTACTGAAGCTATTGTATTTTTATAACTAGGAGGTATCCATCTTCTTAAAGCAATACTTACTTTTGCTGTCCCATTACCAGTTCCATTTGTATTTGTGAATAGTGTAAACGTTTGTCCATAAGTAAAGGTAGCTGGAGCAGCAGCTTCTTCGTATACTATAGCAGATGTTACTTTTCCATTAAGTGTTTCTATTCTAACGTTAAACCCTCCATTACCCTTTCCTCCATTTACGTAAACAATTCCGTTAGTATAGTTACTACCAGGGTGAACAATATTTAATCCTCCACCATCTGTTTTTCCTTTACCGGGTAATTGTAATATAGGCATAGCTATTTCTTTATTTGTTCTAATACCGTTAATGATAATAAAATGACCTGGAAAAGTATTATCTACTTTCATAGAAATCAAAAACTTAGAAATGTTACCCATATTTTGTGTGTACCTAGGAGCATCAACTAAAGATGTAGGTAAATTCCAAGTATCTTCTAATTGTGAACTAATTGTCCATGTACATCCTGTAGCAGTATCAAGAACATTTTTTAAAGTAGATTGAATATTTAAAGCTTTATTACTAGATACTAATGAATAATCTGCTCTAGGGATATTTACTGTGTGAATAGTACCTGTATTACCTTTAATCATATTCCAATTTAAAGCAGGACTAACTGTTCCATTATTCCCAGCTCCTGTAGGGTCTATCCATAAGTCTATTTTATCGTTATATTTACCAATAATGTAATTGCTATTATGTAAAGTAGCATCTATTAACTCTATCGAATAAATACCATAAAGAGTTTCAGATAATTCTATAGTATAACTATTTGATTCTGGATATTCTTCTCTATTTCTATCTCTACTATCTATAGAAACTCTATATTTTCTAACAGTTCTATTCATTAATCATTCAATAGATTATTTTTTACTAATAAAAAACCTAGTTAATAATTAAGATGACAAGTACTGTAGGTGTAAATTATGGAGAATCAGTAATAGCTAATCCTACTTTCTCAACAGAAAATAAAGGTGATACTGGTCCACAAGGTATACAAGGTCCTCCAGGAGCAACTCTATATTATGGTGAAACTTTTGCAACGACAGGAACTGTTACTCTAACAGATACGAATTGGAATGATATGAGTGATTTAACATGGACTTCAGGTGATAAACATGAAGATATTACTATAGATACTACCAACGGTAAAATAAATGTACCTATTTCTAATTTGTATGATGTATCTTTTTTTGTCAATATAAGTAGTAACACTGATGCTAATATTTCAATAGGTATTATTAAAGGAAATGCAACTACTCCTCAAGATGATGATATTTCGCAAATTTTTGTAACAGGTGGAAAAAAGAGTATGATATATGTAAAAAGTACAATACCTTTAGGAACAACTACTCCTATAAAACCTTATATTAAAACAGATACAAATGCTACTTTATCAGTCATTAATGTAAGATTTGCATTAATAGCCTTAGTAGGTGCTGATATAGCTGATTTTATTACAGATGATTCAGTAGCTGATATAACAGCATCAGGTGGAGGAGAAGTTAAATTTTACAATACTATTTATAATGTCGATGATAATACAAGTAATAAAAAATTAATACCTGCTAAATTAAATGTCTCTAAGTCTTATATTACTAATAATGGTCTTAACGTTAATCAATCAAGAGAATTCAAATTTCAAAATGCTAACGGGACAGACCTAGTAAGTATTTCTACTGTAGGAAACACTACTATTCATAAAAATTTTGACGTGAACAATAAATTCACAATAGCTAGTGCTACAGGAAATACAGTAATATCCGGTAGTTTAGAAACAACTGGAACTAGTACGCTTAATAATAATTTGACTGTTGGAGGAACAACAACTTTGAATGGAACTCTTGACGTATCTGGAAACACTTCATTAAACAATGCTGATTTCAAAATAAAAAACAATATTGGAACAGAAAAATTTTCCGTAGCTGCAGATAGTGGTAATACTGTTATTCAAGGAACACTTTCTTCTATGGGTGAATTTAAAGTCAATAATAATTTTACAGTTAATTCTAATGGTAATGTTACGATACCTGGTACTTTAGATGTAACAGGTCAGACAACTGTTCAAAATTTAACAACTACAGGTACAACTACTATTGGGCCTAATACTTACCCTTCTATAAAAGGAGATTCAGGTAATTTTTTGAAAACAGATGGAGCTGGTGTTTTAAGTTGGGAAACTCCTACTGATACACAATACACAGCAGGAACTGGATTGAATTTAACAGGAACTACTTTTAGTATTAATAGTTCTCTTAATAATTTAAATGATGTTGTAATTAGTAATCCTCAATCTGCTGGTCAAGTTCTCATATACGATGATGCTCAAGATAAATTTGTAAACAAACTAGTTACAGCAGGGGCAAACGTAACAGTAACTTCTGCTGATGGAAGTATTACTATTTCTTCACAAGATACACTTTTCACAGCAGGAACAGGATTAAATTTAAACGGAACTGAATTTAGTATTAAGAATAGTGAAATAACTAGCGTTGGTACATTAGATAACCTCAGTGTAACAGGAACAACAACTTTGAATGGAGGGTTAAGTCTTGATAATTTTACAGTAGCTAATACATCAGGTAATACTACTATAGGAGGGACCCTTAGTGTCACTGGAGATACAACATTAGGAACAACTACATTAGGAACAACTACATCTGGTCCTCTTTCTAGCGGTAATTTTCAATCTAGTGGGACAGGAATTTTTACTGGAAGTATAACAGCTGCTGGAGCTTCGTTAAGTGAAAATGTTTCAATGACAAAAAATTTAACTGTCGATGGTACAAGTTCTTTTAAAAATACCACTGTTACTGGTACATTTGGTGTTACTGAAAATTCATCATTTGATAAAAATTTATCAGTAGGAGATAATTTGACAGTAAGTGAAAATTTTTTCATAGTAGGAGGAGGATTAAGATTTACTGATTCAGGTAATGCTCCTGATTATACTATAGATTGTTTTGCAAAAACTGATGGTGTGAGATTACCAGTAGGTACAACAGGACAAAGACCTACAAATAATTTAGGTGTTATTCGTTTTAATACTTCTTTAAGTAAATATGAAGGTTATGATGGGACAGTTTGGAAATCTTTTGGAGATCTAGGTAATACTACTCATGGTTCTTTTGTAACAATAGACAACAATGGTAATATTGACTTTAAAACAGATAACACAAGAAGACTTTTACTTTCAAAAGCAGGTAAATTAACATTTTATACTTCAGGATTAGAAACTCTTTTTATAGATACAGATGTCACTACTAATTTTCCAACTGGCATAAATGATTATAAAACTTATGTTGATAACACAGTTCCTATTACTGCTCCA
>MDTD01040672.1_pt1 | contig 14845 bp, 12 predicted proteins | sample 811221 | NCBI WGS metagenome assembly MDTD01 (sample SAMN05326646, study PRJNA326480) | marine metagenome | isolation source: seawater | place: Pacific Ocean: South West | collected 2011
AGATACTTGGCCGCAATCGCGGTGAGCGCCGTGTGTTTTGGCACCGATTTCATCTTGCGGCAGCACCGCTTTTGGATGGCGCTGTTGCGGAGCATGGCGTCGGTGTGAGGCGGGTGGTGTTGTGCAAGCGCGGCGCAAGGGAGAAGAACAATCGGTGGTAAGAGACGCAAGCGTGAGTGGTAATGTAAAGATTTTTCGAGGGTCCTGGAAGTCCAACTCCAAGGTCAGTGCACCTCTCTGTGAAAACAGAGCACTGCCCCGCCCAGCCGCACACCCCGCCTCAGACCGAAATGTCGCTGCAACAGGAGACCGCGAATCAGCCGAGAGTCCTGTCAGTCGGCGAGACTCCGGCAAAGCGTCGGCGCACCAGCGAGCTTCTCGAGAATGCCCGTGTTCGCAAGATCGACGACCCTCGCGACGTCGACTTCACCACGATGGACCTCCACTCGGTGTCGGTCGTCCTCGGCATCGTGGACCGACCGGATGTGGCCATGGAGTGCATCATGCAGCTCCGCGACCGTCTCTCGGAGCTGGAGCGCGAGAACGCCGCCCTCCAGGAGCACGTCAGCCCGATTCAGGAGATCTGAGAGAGGACAGGCCGCGGCTACGATTGTAAAAGTTTCTAGTCGCGCGCGAATGGGTGCGGACCGGTGTGGTTAAAAAAATCAGAATCTTCTCAAACCCTTTCCGCGCTTTTCCTCGGAGAGGACGCCAGATCGTCGTCCGACGAATCTCCCGGCGCCGCCGCTCGCGTCTCTTCGCGGGCCACCTGCTCGTGCTCCTCTTCGTCGTCGTGCGGCTCATCTGCAAGTCGAATTACTTGCTGATTGCGCAGCATTCGGCGATGCCGGATGCATGCCATTGTCGTCTGGAACGTGAAGCAGATGCAGCAGCACAGAAACAATAGGCCTACTGCCACTGTCAAAATTACGATTTCAATCGGCGCTGCCACCCCGTAGCGCAGGCTTAGTTCGATCGACGCTTTGTGGCGGGTTGTTTCTAAAAATGTCTGAAGCGCGGTCCAATTTGTTCTCATTTCTATCCATTCCCCGTTGGGATGCAGAGGGTTTGATTGCAACAGAGACATTTAGTGTCCAACGCACGCTACCGCTCGTGAGTACAATTAGCGACCACAACATGTTTATACCGACGGTGCCGGTGCTTTCCAGCGATCACATCTCCCGCGCCCGCTTCTTCTCGCGGCGTTCTTTGGCGCGCTCCTCGCTCTGGCGTTTCTTGGCCGCCGCAAGCGCGGCGTCGTCCGGGGGGAAGGCCTGCTCGTGGCCCGTCGAGCGAAACTCCATGGTGGAGAGCTGGTCGTTGAGATTGTCGATCTGCTCGTCGGTGAGCTTCCACAGCCCGAGCGCGCCCAAGCATGGGATCGGCTCGTTTAGGAACGCCACGTCGGAGATGACGTGACAAAAGGGGCCGGTCGCCCACCGGTTGCCGTTCATCTTGTCGAGCGGAAGCGCATGCGATATGTGCACGACTCCGCAGATGCCGTTATTGCAACACTTCCAGTAGTTTTCCATGGAGGGTTGCAGATTGCGCTCGGCGCGTTCGGCGTCGAACAAGGACACGATTTTAATATGTTCGCTGGCGTTCATGGAGCCCTTGCCCGTGTGAAGGGCGTACCACCCCGGGGGGATAATCCACGAGCGGTTTTCGACGGCCTTGTGGCCGTCGAGGATGAGTTTGTTCAGGAAGCCGCCCTTGAGGGTCAGGCCACGCAAGCCCTGCGCGTAGTCGAGGCGGCGGCTCTGAGGCGGTGCATCGGTGGCCATGTCGGCTATCTGTTCGCGGTCAACTGTTGACACGTCTGCCCCGCTGTACACTTCTAGGACACGAGAGGAATCGAGAGGACGACGGTCCTAGACCAGAAAAATTCTGAGTTGAACCGGACAGACAAATCGGAAAGAGTCAACTGACCCAGGAAACCAAAAGCTCCGCCTCAGGGAGCCCCTCTCTTTTCTCTCATGATGGATGAGCTGTTCCACTCCGATGAGGAAGAGCCGAACGGCGTCAATGTGCCCAATCCGGCACCTCTGGTGCAAGACCCGATTGTCCTCCAGCCATTTCAGCAGGACGCGGTCGACCTGGCGGTGTCGCGGTACACGTTGGAAAACGGCAAGAAATCGCAGATGCTCTACGGTGGCACGGGCTCGGGCAAGACGGTGGTCACACAGGAGATCCTTTCCGCGACGATTCGCGAGGACCCTCCCAAGCCAACACGCATCCTGATTGTCGTGCCCGCGGTTGGCGGCAACCTCCCGCGCCAGTGGCAGTCGGAGATCAAGCGCCAGGGAGTGCCCGCAAGCGACGTGCTTCTGTTCTCGGGGCACAAAATTCGTCAGCAGATGGAGATCTGGGAAGCCATGGTGGTCGAATCCCCTGAGAATTTGGCGCGCCCGCTGTATGTGATCATCACCTTTCATGGGGTGCACGCCGACATTGACCGTGTCCATGGCGAGCAGTCTAGGCTTCTGACCACCCAGTGGGACCATGTGGTCATTGACGAGTGCCAGTTCTGGCGCAATCTGACCCACCGTCTCAAGGAAAGCGACGTGGACCCTGACAAGAAGATGGCCGGCTCAATGATGCGTGTCATGAACAGGAGCAAGCCGCGCGTGTTGGTGGTGTCTGCAACCCCCTACTACAACAACAAGTGCGACATCTACTCGCAGGTGGTGCTGATGGGACTTGCCAATGGCAACAAAAAAGCGTGGCAGCGCAAGGCCACCCCACAGCAGTGGAAGACTCAGAAGAAATGGTTCTACGACAATCACGTGGTGCCGATTGCGGTGCCACCCGCGGTGTCGCGCGTTGACAACGTCGTTCGCCACGACCCCGTCGTGACGGTCATGGGCGAGGGGGAGGTTGAACGCGCGTATGACGCGTATGGCGCGCTCAAGCCCCTGATCGAAAACGTGCTTCGAATTATCGAGCAGTGTGAGCACCTTGCCGGGGCCCCGCTCAACGCCAAGCTTCAGGAGCTGGACGCTGCCATGAAGGTGATGCTCGGGGAGCTCACTCGCGCGCGCCGCGGTCTGCTGCACCCGGCCTTCTACGATCTGCCAATCAAGGAGATGCGCAACGGCAAGGAGATCACCATCCCGGTCCCCATGTCTCGCTACGACGACTTTTCCAGGGAGGACTGCTCCAAGTTTAACCAGGTCATTTACGAGCTCGACAAGTACAATGGCCGCGTGCTCATCACGTCGCAGTTTTCGCGCCCCCTCGACTTTTTGCAGCACCACCTCGACAAGTATGCCCCTGATTGGCATGTGGTGGTGCACCACGGCAAGACCAACTGCATCAAGGCCCTGCAGTCGTTCAAGCAAGTCGGGCAGCACCAAAACACGGTCATGCTCGCGACGGCGCCTTCTGTCGGGGAGGGCGTCAATCTTGCTATGACCACCAACAATGGCAAGGATGCCATTCGCATGATCAACCTGGACTTCCCGCTGAGCGATTCCGCGCAGAAGCAGCTGGAGGGTCGCATCAAGCGCCCGCTTGCACAGCCCGACGTGGAGCAGTGGAACGTGCACCGCATCATGACCAAGGCCTCAATTGTGGCCCCCGAAGGCATGTACCAGGGCCAGGTTGTGGAACACCAGACGGTGGATCACGCCCTGCTCAAGACGCTCATGGCCAAGGAGTTTGACGCAGACGAGGTGTTCATGAGCGACGAGGAGCTGGCCAACATGGACGGTGCCAACCGCGCGTCCGCGTACGGCCAGGGGTCGCGCGAGAACATGAGGAAGCTGCTGATTAGCCTGCACGAGGTCTGCTGCCAGTGGGGGGCCACCGAGAAGGCCGAAAACAAGCGTCTCCGCGACGAGGAAAAGGCGCGCAGGAGGGAGGCTCGCAAGCGCCGCGCGGAGGAGCTGAAGGCCGAGAAGGAGGCCAAGGAGGCCAAGAAGGAGGATGAGGAGGACGGTGGCGATTCCGAGAAGGATGGCGAGGAAGGCCCCTCGCGCGAGGGCGCGTAAAAAAAGACTCTGTAAAAAAGACTCTTGTAAATTGGGTGTGTAGCTGCGGGTGCAGGACTGGATGCGCATGCTGTGGAGAATGCGGACAAGGTTGTTTTTTGTAAAACACTCTTTGTACTCTACCCCAACCCCGACGCGCCCACCCGCACGCATCTCCGATTCCATGCAGCGGTCTAGAAGCAGGCCCGGTTCGCGGGGCGTGGGATCGGAGGGACGCGCTCCGGCGAAAACGCCGACATCGGCGGCTTGAACCTTGGCGTTTCGGCAAAGCGGAGGGGCTGCGGCGAGTGGCTTTCGGCAAAGCCCACAACGCGAACCGCGGCCCTTGAGAGCACGCGCAGCGTGCGCACCAGGGGCGCAACAGAGCCCGTGCCCGATGGCATTCTGGGTCTTTACCCTTTTGCGCTCGTGCGCGCAAGATATCGTCGAAGCTAGCGAATGTTCTACCAGTAGACGAGAATTTTGCACACCATTCTCAAACTGTTGCCTAATACGTTCTAGTTTGACGAACTAATTCCATTAGTCACCTAATTAGGGACACCGTCATTTGCGTTTCCGTGACTTTTGCAGGACAATTGCGGTTGTGACCACAGCCGGTTGGCGCGCACACGCGAAGCGGCAGCGCCAGCGGCTATTTTGGTGGCCGTTGAGCGAATTGCCCAGGAAGGTGCCACCCGAGTGTAGAGCAACAACCCCGATCTGCAATCCGTCCTTTACCGTACACAACATTCCGCCTCAGACCTTGAACGAGATGAACAGTCAGCCGAACACCATGCTCGCGGCCCAGCGCCACTTCAGCGATACGGTCGAGGAGCTTCGTGACAAGCATGGGTGGGACGACAACACCTACATGCAAATCATGAACGCCGGAATGCGTCTGAGTAACGCAAAAAATACAATGTTTTTGTCGAGCACTAAGCTCGACGAGACATTTGGCAAGAACCTGACGGACGAAATGGTCAAGGTCATGTGGGACGACGGCGAAGTCGTCGATGAGAACTCTACCAACGAAATACTCACCAAGCGTCCATTCAACCTGGAAATGGCCGAGGAGGACGATTTGCTGGTTTACGGCAGCTCCCTGATCACCGCGTTCCGACGGGACCTGACGCGGTACGCGCTTGAGAAGGAAAAGCAGCGCATCCGCGCGCAAAACGCGCTCAACGAGAACAAGAACAACAACCAGCGTAATGGTAACAAGGTCGACAAGGTCGACAAGACCAACAAGACCAACTGCAAGAACGCCAATGCATCGCGCGTGAACAAGCGCGCTCGCGAGGAACGCAACAGCAACAGTCGCATCGTGCGCGCCTCGTCGCCGGCGGCGGTTGTGATTGCGTGACCTCGCGCTCGCAGCGTTCGTTCACTACGGTACCACCACACCCATCACCACGCAGCAGCCGGGATAACCTGAGCGCGCGCCTTTACGGCATGAGTAGCATGGTAGTAGTGGAAATGGAAATGGGGCGCTCTTAACAAACTTGCATTCTTTTTGCCATTCAAATTGCAAGTTTTCGAGGAAAATCGCAAATCGCAACATGCCAGTTTTGCCGGAGCAAAATGCAAGTCCCGATATGGGGTGTGCCACTTTCAGGATTTTTGTGTCGTCAAAATGGGTGCATTCACACCTCGCGAGATTATGATCTGAGCCGAGATTGAATCTCCAGAGGTGTGAATGGACAGATTTTGACGACACAAAAATCCTGAAAGTGGCACACCCCATATCGGGACTTGCATTTTGCTCCGGCAAAACTGGCATGTTGCGATTTGCAGTTTTGCTCAGAAAGTTGCAGTTTGTTTGGCAAAAGTCATGGAAATTATGGAGGTGGCAGAAGTCGCAGAGCCTGCCGCCCAGGCTCATCGCCGGCCACCCAGGATGCCGATTGCAGGAAATCGGCACTGCGGGGCTGCCGGGCTTCCAATCCGGCATTAAATCGTGATTAAATCGACATGTTGTTGGGTCGTCACCCAAACGATTCCGACACACGCGGCGTCCAATCCAACACCCCCTTCCAGTTTTCTGAAAGCTCCCTCAGGATTCTCGCGATCGCAATCGCCGCGTCGACCGGTGACAGTTTGGCCCGACTCGCGATCTCGAACAGCAGCATGCGGTAGATGTCCAGCGCGGTGCGCATTCCTTGCGTCCCCGCGTGGCGACCGATTCGGTGGCCGATTATCAGCGCTTCGTGCTTGTCCCCCCTCGATTCAAAAAGACGCTGCAAATCGTCAAAGGTGTGCCCATCCAATTCGCGGTGTGCTCGTCGCGACCTGCGAACCGTCTGCTTGGCGTCGCAGAAATCTTGTAAAAACAACTGGCCATACAGCGCGTCCGCCATCTCGCGTGGGGACTTTGGGCAGACTGTCTCCGCTTTGGCGCACTCTGTTCTCACAATTGCGATCGACAAGGCGCGCGCCATCAACAACTGCTGTCAAAAAGAGCCACTACTTTTGCAAGTGTATCTGCACTTTAAATTAAGCTGTGCTAGCGATCTACAGGTAGGAGACAGTTGCGCTGACATGGCGACCGCCACAAAGGAGTGGCAGACCACAAATGCCGTCACGGCATCGGCGTTTTTTATAGGCGCACTCGTGTCCGACGCGATGACCGCGCGAGAGGTGAAGACAGACGTGCCGGCCAGTCTTCGCGGCACCGGGCTGACCCTTGTGTGTATGTTTGCGGCGCCCACAATCATCCGACGTGAGATCGGAATCTACGGCTGGCTGCAACGGCCGGTTATAGGCCTGCTCTTGCTTGCGTCAGCCCTCGTCGGGTTGCATGAGGGCGGGGCGATGACCCGCGCGTTCGACGCCATGTTCATCACGGTTGTCGGTGTCATTGTCGTCGGGCTCTACTCGCTCGGCGGAATGGACGAGGTTGCAAAATCGTCGGGGGATGCCAACAAGCAAGACCGCGCGGTGTCGACGTCTTCCTGCATGCTCGCGGGCTCTCTTATGCTCTACAGCAACCTCCGTATTTTGCGCGCTGGCATGAGACATTCGATCGAAGTGCGCCATTTTGGGGTTCCGATTTCGAATTCAACCGAGTTCGTACGCGGCTACGCCCACGCGTCCGACCTGGCGTCCGTCTCCGTGACATTTGGGGGCGCGCTCGGCATCGGGGCGGCTCTCGTGATGGTCGCTCACGTGCGCAAGCTTGCAGAAGGCACCGGCGCGATTTCGCTCCAGCTCGGCGTTGCTGGTGTCTTCCAGCTTCTCGCCGCATTTGCAGCGTCTGTTTCCACCGGCATGCAGGTGACACATCTTCCTGCACTGTACTCCGGGTCGGCGTGTCTTGGAGATGCCGAATCCTGCCGTTCGGCGCTCATGAGTCGACGCTTCTCTCTCACCAATACGCAAAGTGCTGGGCTCTGGCTGTCGTCGATCGGCATGCTCGCACTCGCCTACCCACCAACCGTGCGGCTCACGACGCGAGCCGACGTGGCTCGATACCAGTGGTCCTTCACCGGCCTCGTGTTCTCTGTGTTTGCGGTCGTGCTGGCGTTCTTGATTCTGTGGTCCAACTTTGCATTCAACAACTATGTGGAATACGTTCTTGTACTATTTTTGATCGCCGTAATCTGGTCCTCCTACATCGACACGTGGAGTGGCGGGTTTTTCTACCTTGCCGCGTTCATTTGGGACGAAGCCATGTACATCAACGAAGCCGGAATCGATCGTGCGCTGACGCATGCGACGCACGTCTCGCTCTTCTTCAACGCTTTTTTGCTGCTGGTGCACATACTCCTGGTTACGTTTACGTATTCGTTCCCCTCGCGCGAACTCGAATTGTTTACCGGCGCCACTGCGATCGCGGGGTCGTCGGTCGCGGTCGGGTTGTTTACCGCGTCCGCGTGCTTGGTGATGGGCTACGGCGGGAGTATAGAGGCAACCTACAAGATGGACGACGGTCCACGGGATTCGGCAACCTTTGTGTTCCAACACTTTGCGCCCTTGCTCGTGTGGGCGCCGATCTTCACATGTCGCTGTGAGGTCAACATGCTGTCCAAGGGATTGAGGGCGATTGTCTGGCTGCTTGCCGTGCCTATGGTGGTGGCAGTGTACGCAATTGTGCTTGTGGCGATTTCCAGCGGCCCGCCGGCCGTCAGCTTCTTCGACGAATGGGCACTCGCCGGGTCGCTGATAGGTGCGGGCGTGTTACCGTGGGCCGCAGCGAGCATCGTGTAACGTGTTGTTACTATAACGCTTCAAGACAATTCTGTAAAACAAAGACAAAAGTGGTGCGCCCATGTCGCGTCGTCCGGACGAGTCTCAGAACGGGGCGCCGGTGACGCGCGTCGCGGGCTCGCGCCTCGCATACGTTTTGCAGGCTGGAAAAGATCGCCAGGCCACGATCGATGCAAAAAACGCCGTAACCACTTCCGAAGCCACTTCCGAAGCCATTTCCGAATACACCTCCGAGAGCATCGGGTTCAGCCTTTTCGGCAAAGGGCCGAAAAAATACAATGTACTGGGCTCGAACGTGACAATCGACAAGGTTACCCAACTGCTGATGGCCGATTTCAAGCGCACGGCCAGCAAAAAAAGCTACAAGGAGCGGGCTTTTCCGTACGAGCACCTTTTGGACAGTGGCGTCGGTGTGTTTGCTACCGTGACAATCCAGGAAGACGAATACTCTGTTGATGTGTCCACCGCGACGGTTCTTGAAGATGGCCCGAAAACCAGCGGGGACCAAGATGGCGAGATTGACGATGAGATGACGTACACGCAGTTTCTGAATTCGCTCCTCGGCACCATGCGCCGGGCTGTGTTGAAGCTTCTGAAGCGCCTCGAGGCGGAGCAGAAGGCCAAAAACGCGGCGCAAGCCCTCGACGACCCCGCCCAGCCGCTACGGCGGCTTGCCGGAGATTTTTCGTAATGGAAGGGATTCTAAAATCACACCGCGTCCGCTTCCTTTAGAGGGGTCGGTTTGGGCAACGACGCATCGCGCCACGACCGCACGCGCACTACCGCCGCACTTGTAACACAAACCGAAATGACAATTAACTCGGGTGCGGGGGTGTACGGAATCAAGTAAGTGTCTGCGAGGGTCCACGCAGCCCACCAAAACGCCAAACTCCAAAGTTCCCACCACAAATTTAGACGCGGCCCCATCGTGCCTCACTTTTGCACCCGTTGCGCGCACTAATGTGCGCGCGTCTTACGCGCGTCCTCACTCTATAATCCGGTCGCATTTAGAAGCCGTCTCGGCCAGCAAACGGAGGTCTGAGAACGCCGGTTGAACCACAACCGACGGCACGACGAAGCGCACGCTCTTGCGCGCCACGTGCACCTGTGCGCGTCGTCGCTTACCGCGGCCCCACGCTGAGGCGGAGACTGTGTACATCTTGTCGCTAAGCTTTACCCGCAACAAAACGGTTCATGTCCGCAAACAATGGACTCTACGACGATCGCAAATGACGGACGCAGCGTGCGCCAGATTCCCAGCTTTGCGCAATTTTACCACTTCTGGCTCGTCTTCCTGGCCTTCTTTACGCGCAAACGAGAAACTAGTCTTCGTATCGACACCTCGCAATTGGACGACGGCAAGACCGAAGAGTTTCGTTGGCACATTCGCGCTTCTGACCTGAAAAGTCGAATCTCGTTCCAAATTGATGTCCAGAAGGCGCTCAACGAATTCGGCCTATTGTTTATCCTGATTTACACCGCCGAAAGCGCATGGCAGATCTACTGCAATCTCTTTGAGCGCGCGACCCACGTGCACCTGACAACCGGTATTTCACGTGGAGCCGCGCTCTTCGGAGTCTGGCTCCTGCTTGCTTCGCAACTCGGGTCGGCGCTGATCCTCTCCGTGCGCGCCCTTTTCCGCCGAACCGGTCCGATGCTGCCGAGCATGACACTCAGTCTAGCAGCCTGGACAGAAGCCATCACGTTCGGCGACCTCACCGATCCAACGACGGCCTTGGGTCTCACATGCATCTCGGTTGCGGCCGGACTGCTCGGTCTCTTCCGACACGATCGCCACCAGCGCGACATCGCGCTGCAGGTGCCGACCGACACGAGACTCCTGCGCGTCGAGGAAAAGGTTCGCGGCTTTTGCACCGCGACGGCCACCGGGGTCGTCTGTCCTCCAATGGCGGTGCTGTGCGCGTATTCGGCGCTCGCAAACGCCTTCTGGAAGGCGCGCCCGCTCCTCGTGGAGTACACGCGAGCAAGGCACCAGCTGGCGCTCGGCGGGGCGTCGCTGGTGACGCTCATGGCGGCTCAGGACCGCGCGGGGCAGAAACGGGTTGCGCGGGTGGCGTGGCGCCTGTGGGACGGGATGTGTGTCCGCGTTGAGAAGGTGATGGGCTGGCCACGCAAGTTTCGGCCAATGGGCGACAAGAAACATCTCTAGTGAGTGCGTGTGTGTGTGCCAACTATGGCAAGTTTAGAACGCCGTCGGTAGTCCACAAAACGTTACGATACCACGCAAAATTCGGTGGTTCGCTTTCGCCAACGCTAGCTTGAAAACGTCGGAAATGCGTTTCCGAGTCTAGAAAGCCGTGGTTGTCGTCCAACAAGCACAAAAATCGTAGAACGCGAACTGAGGGCTCTTATACACACCGCCTCAGACAAAAATGTCGGACATGGACGATGACGATGCGAACTCTGTCAACGAGGAGCTGATCGCGTCGGAGCCGGAGGGCTCGGATGACGGCAAGATGTCGGACTATGAGGATGCGATGGGGGAAGAGCAAATGTCGGAAGAAGACGACCCCCCGATTGAGGAAGAGCCCAAGAAGCCGATGTACCTCATGTACGCGCGGCAGTGCTTCGAGCTTGATCCGGTGGATCCCGACAACGAGGCCGACGACGGCAAGCCGGGTGTTGCGCGCAACTACAACCGCACCCTGAAGGTGAAGTCGGCGGAGCAGCTGGGGCTGATGAAGACCAAGGAAGGTGTGGATGCCTGGCCGCAGGGCGCAGAGCTGATCGAGCAGCTCACCGCCGACAAGATTATCGTCGTTCGGTCGATGCTGAAAAAGGACGACGACAAGTTTTCCTTCACCTGGTTTGTCGCGTGCGAGGTCGAGAGCGCTCATGGAAAGCAGGACGAATCGATTCTGGTGCAGCTGCCGTCGGTTGTCTACAAGAAGCTCGTGGATCACATCACGAGCGACGATGAGCTCTGCAGGTCGTCTCTGACCAAGATGGAGGCGTCCGATTTGAACAAGCCGCTTCTCAACCCGACACTGAACAAGTTCAAAAAGGTGGAGAAGGCGAATGAGCCGAAGAGTGCCGCGATCGCCCCTCCCAAGAAGGAGAAGAACAAGGACGAGAAGGCCAAGGACAAGGACAAGGCGCAGTCGGAGAACCCGGAAAAGAAGCATGCTGACCCGGCAGAATTCTTTAAGAAGGCCAAAAAGTCCGCGGTGGAAAAGGAAGTCGCGAAGGAAGCGGCCGACAAGAATGCAGCAGGCAAGGAGGGTGGAAATGTGGAGAATAGCCAGCCTGAGGCACCGGAGCCCGCACAGGAGCCCGCGCAGGAGCCCGTCAAACCCGTCGAAAAGAAGCCGGCCGCGGACAAGAAGCCGGTCGCGGACAAGAAGCCGGCCGCGGACAAAAAGCCGGCTCTCGCCAAGAAGCCGGCGGAAAAGAAACCGGCCCCCGAAAAGAAGGCCGACGCGGCCGGCGACGCAGATGCGCAAAACAAGATCGGTGCCGCCCCCGTCTCTGGCCCGAAGAAGGAATCCGCGTCCAAGAAACCGGAGGCGCCTGCGGAAGCCCCCCCCAAAGAGAAGAATGCTGGGTCGTCTGCGGTTGCGACCGTGCATTCCTCCGACGGTCGCGCGGCCCTGAAGCGCAAGCGCACGAGCATGACAGAAGAGCACGAGTTCATGATCTGCGATTCGGATGTCAAGACACTCGAGTTCTCGCTTCCCGCGGGATGCGTCTCGGCCAAGGCGACCATCGTCTACTCGTTTGAGTGAGAGTGCACAGGTGGGATAAACAATCGGGGGCGAGTGTGGTGGTAGAAGAGCGCGCTGGCGAGTTGGCAAGCGAATATGGACAATGGTGTTCCGTTGTTGAAATTGCACATCGGGGCGGGTGTGATGGGTCGTGCCACAGTACAGCAACAATGTAGACGTCGCGTCGCCCCAGATCGCAACTACTATCCTAGTACAGTACCAATTGAATCTGCATCCAACACGAAACCGCAACGGTGGGGATTGAGTGTCTGGGCCCCCGGGCTGTTTTTGGGCGCGACGATGCTGTGCTACCTGGTGACGGGGCTGGTCTGCGTGGGCGTGCCGCCGCAACCGACGACCGAGTTCGGCGTGCACACGGTCCCGGCCACGTCTCAGTGTGTGCGGGTTAGTCGACACGCCGACTATGTCGTCGCCGAGGTTGGCATAGGGACGCCGCTGCGCATCATGAATTTGCTCGTGAATCTAAACGCAGTCGTCAATGGCACCGCGCTGCTCGTGCATTCGACGCGGGTCTCGGAAAGCTCGACCGTGACGTGCGAAGGCCAGATCTGCACCGATGTGATGCTTTTGAATCTTGATGGGCCCGCGAGCGCGCAGCAGCGCGTAATCGGCATGTTTCGATACGCCAACCCGACAACGCTCACTTCCTCGTCTTCGTACGCGCTCGGGTTGGACGGCGAATTGGCGCTCAATTACGACAAGAACTACTTTCTGACATCCACGCACCTCTGCTGGGAGTCGTACGAAAACGCGGTGTTTCCCACCGAGGAAGAAGCTCCAACGCTTTTGGTCGGCATCGAATCCGGCGAACTTGTCGCAAACGCCTCCAGCATCGCTGCGTACGGCGGCGTGCTCGCCGAGTCGCCGGCCGTGCAGCGCATCAATCAGGGATGCGGCAACGAATCGAACACGCTGATCTCGCTCTTCCCTGAGGAGGCGGGCAACGAGGCCGCGTGGCTAGGGCTTCAGAATTCGGATGTGTATCAATCGGCGCCCGAGGACGTGGATGCCCGTCGCAACGTCGTCGAAGTTGGCACAGACTGCTCGCCGACCGCTTACCCGCACGCGCACTCGCTCTTCCAGCTGGACTGTCTCTCCGTCTACACATCCTGCGAGACGATCGCGTCGCTCCCGTTTCGGCGCGCCGCGACGCACCAAATGCGTTTTTCTATCCCTCCGTTTGGAAGTGGATTGGCTATCAGCGTCTGGGTGGCCGACGACCCGCGGCTGCACGACCTGCCAAAGCTTGGCGACAACGCGGTCAACACGGCGGTCGTGAAGCTCACTTTGATGATCTTGTCGGCGCTGGTCATCTGGGTGCGCGCCAGCAAGGTCACCGCGTCGCACTCGGGCCTGTTCATGTTTTGCCTGCGTGCGTCGCGGTGCTTGGGCAGCCAAACCGAAGAATCGACCAAAGTCTCGAGGGTGGTGATCATCGAGGACGCGGCCATCGGCCTGCTGGCGATCGGTGCACGCATCGCGGTGTCGGTCTGGCGACTGGTGAGCCTCACAGAGGACAACCAGCTTCGAACGCCGCTGATACAGCTCATCGCCTGCATCATAAGCTTTGTTCACTGGGCGGTCCGTAACTTCGTGCTCAAGCACGAGTGCGAGGTGCCGCTGACAAAGCTCGGGGGCTCGACGGCGATCATAGACGCCACTTCGGCCGTCATGATGGCGTTTGCATCGCCGCCCCTGCTTGTGTCGGCGACTGGCCGGTTCGATTCCACGGCGCGGATGCTGGTGGCGTTGATCGTGAGCACCATCACGGTCCCACGATGCTTGTTCGCTGCGGCCTGCTGTGGCGTCATCCTGTCGTTTTGGTTTGAGGACTTTTTGAGGGCGAAGAAAACGCCGAACGCCAATACCATCACCATGTTGTCGGGCGGTGCCGCCAAACCCACAAAGCCGCCGCATGACCCACCGTACCTCATCATGGTCTTTGTGGCGGCCCTGTCGTGGCTGTTCCAAGCGGCATGCGTCGGTGTGCTCATGGCTGACCTCTTTTGCACGCCGCTCGCGTTTTCTATGCACCGGTCCGCAACTGGAGAGACACTGCCGACGGCCATTGCCTTGTTCATGACCACGACTGCGGTCGGGCTTCCGGCACTCGTGAAGAACGCGGTCCGTGTGGCCAAGGAGGCGGTGGTTGTGGTAGAGGGCAAGAAAAATTAACGTATTTTAGTACACTTTTGTTAACCCTACTTGACCCTTTTTCGACCCTTTTTCTGTCGCCGCACTGGTACCTGAAGCGTGGGCGGAGGGGCGCGGACCGGCGGAGGGGCGCGAACCGGAGGAGGGGCGCGAATTTTTAAACACGCATAGTCCGCCCCGCCGTCGGAGCTCGCTTGCGCGTGCAACTCGTACCCCTTGGGGCAGTCTGGGGCACAAAAGGCGCCCATCCCCTCTTCTGGCCCCGGCGTTACAACCACCTTGAGCGATTTGCCTTCCGGACACGCGTCGGCGGCCTGCTTCATGGAAAAGAGGATTAGCTCTTCCGCCAGCTCCTTGCCGTACAACGCTTCGTACAGCTTGACGTTGAGCCAGGGATCGGGCGGAGGGGACGTGGGTAAAACCCGAATCGGAAGCTTGGGACGAAACGATTTCAGTATTGGCAACACCCGGTGTGGCCTAGAAATGCTTGGTTCTGCGTTCGTGGAAGCTTGCGCATCCGACGCACTAACATTCACACGCGTTCTGAGACGGTCTCTATGGCTCACCCCCAACGCCATAGCCATTCCTACCAGAATACCCCCCAGGAAGTGCAGATGCGCGTTCAAAGTGAGACGTCGCTTTTTCGTCTTTGCCATCGATGTGGTCTGCCGCTGGGGTGGGTTAGGGACGCACCTAGCGCCGTCGTCACAACTCTCACAACTCTCACAACTCTCACAGCTCCTCGTCCACCTGTCGCTGCTTGCCCAG
>MDTD01051250.1_pt1 | contig 14844 bp, 15 predicted proteins | sample 811221 | NCBI WGS metagenome assembly MDTD01 (sample SAMN05326646, study PRJNA326480) | marine metagenome | isolation source: seawater | place: Pacific Ocean: South West | collected 2011
TGCTTGAAGAAATTGAGTTCCAGTACAACTAGATTGACTTACAATATTTAATGGCTTATTGCCATAATGTTGGGGCATTTGTCTACCAGCAGAATTTGGATCATCATGTTTATGCAAAAAACACATTAATAATTCTCTGGCTGTTGATCCCCACCCTAAACAAAAAGCTTGATCTCTGTAATAAGGATAAGCATAATCTGTATCAGAATTAAAACATATAGATGCAGCTAATTGCGCTGCTTCATGTCCAGCAGCTCCAATATGGAACCAACTCTTACCTTGCTTCAACATTATTAACATTTTATCATCTAAAAATCTTGAAGTAACCATTTGTTCATAAATAGCTACTAATTCTTTTTTATTAAAATTATGTAATTTCATTATCTAACTTCCTTATTTAATTGTTTCATAAAATATTTTGAATAATTTTCGGCTATATGTTTTACTGAGTAATCTTTAGCTAATTTTTCCTTTATTGAAGTAATTCCACATTCAAAAATACCGCATGGTATTAAACCACTGTAATAACTTAAATCTGTATTAATATTTAAAGCAAAACCATGCATTGTAATCCACTTTGATAACCTGACACCTATTGCTGCGATTTTACTGTCATCTACCCAAACTCCTACGTAATCATCTCTGTACTCACTTTTGATATTTATACTTAACAATAAATCAATAATACTTTTGCTTATTAAGCTTAAATACCAACTGATGCTCATTTTATAATTATGCAAATCTATTATAGGGTATCCAACCAGTTGACCTGGACCATGATATGTCACATCACCACCTCTATCAATATTTACTCGTTCTATGAATTCATTTGATGTAAGAATATGATTCTCATTTGCATTTTTTCCTAAAGTATAAACATGATTATGCTCCAATAATAATACCACATCACCAATTTTATCTTCAATTTTAAGTTTATGGATATTTTTTTGTAGATCCCATACCTGATTATAATCTCTAATACCAAGCCAATAAAAATTTATATAATTAGAATTATCATTTTTAATTTTTTGATAAATATCATTGACACTTTTGAGGTTATCAACTGAATGAAATTCAAATTCAATCTTAGTAGATGCTTCTAACATAATATCTAAATGTGTATTGCTTCTCCAAGAGCATCGGCAGTCGCTTCCATTATTGCCTCTGATAAAGTTGGATGTGGATGTATAGAATTAAGAACCTCATTGTATGTAGTTTCCAAATCTCTAGCTAAAGAAATTTCAGAAATTAAATCAGTAGCATTTGCGCCAATTATATGACAACCAAGTAACTCACCATATTTTTGATCATATATAATTTTTACAAAACCTTCAGTTTGACTAATAGCGACGGCTTTACCCAATGCTCTAATTGGAAATTTTCCAACTTTTATCTGGTATCCATTATCTTTAGCTTGCTGTTCTGTTAAACCTACAGATGCAACTTCAGGATGGCAATAGGTGCATCCAGGAATATTATCATACTTCATAGGGTTTGGTTTTTTATTGCATATAAACTCTACAGCTGTTATAGCCTCAGCTGAAGCAACGTGAGCTAACCATGGAGGCCCAGCAACATCACCTATAGCAAAGATGTTATCAATATTTGTTTGCATAAACTCATTGGTTTCAATCCACCCATTATCTGTTTTAATATTATTTTTTTTCAAACCAATTCCTGTTGAATTTGCTTTCACTCCAACAGCAACTAAAACTTTATCACATTTTATATCTTTATCATCGAGTTTAACTGTTAGATCATTTTTAGATTTTATAATATTTTTAACTTTGGAATTAGTTAGGATGTCTATTTTTTTTGTTTTAAATATTTTTTCTAATTCTTTAGAAACATCAATATCTTCATTTGGCAGAATATTTGATTGTGCCTCAATTATTGTTACTTTACTTCCAAATGTATTATAAAAATATGCAAATTCAATACCAATTGCACCTGCTCCAATTATTACAATGTGTTGTGGAACCTGATCTAATACTAACGCATCTTTATAAGTAATTATATTTTTTCCGTCTGGCTCCATACCTGGAAAATAATTTGCTGATGCACCTGTCGATATAACAATGAATTCAGCGCTTACTTTTTCGGTGCTTTTACCTTCAATTTGAATAGTATTTTTATCAATTAACTTTGCAAAACCATTTATGACTTCGATTTTGTTTTTTTTCATTAAATATTGTATACCTTTACCCATTCTATTTGCAATATCTCTAGATCTTTTGATAACCTTATTCCAATCAACCGAATAATCTTTTATATCAATGCCATACTTGCTACTATTTTTTATCAATTCAAGAACCTCAGCATTCTTAAGTAAAGATTTAGTAGGTATACATCCCCAATTTAAGCATATACCTCCTAAATGCTGCGATTCAATAAGAGCTACTTTTTTTCCTAGTTGAGATGCTCTGATTGCAGCAACATAACCTCCAGGTCCACCTCCAATAACAACTAAATCAAATTTTTTCATAAATAATCCCTATATATTATTTTGGGCCAAAATATTCTGAATAGATAGTAGGAGTTTCTCTGAGCTTTACGCAATAAAGTTCTGCTCCAGAAGGAATTCTATCAACTAACTCATTCCAAATATATACAACCATATTTTCTGTTGATGGTTGTTTATCATTAAACCATAAAATATCTTTCTCTATTTGAGAATGATCAAAAACATCTATAATATGTTTATTAACAACATCATTAAGTTTCTTAATATCAATGATAAATCCCGATTTGTCATTGATTAAACCTTTAACAGTTATGGACAACAAGTAATTATGACCATGAATCCTGACATCCTCTCCAAACACTTCGTCATTTTTATCCGCTGACCAATCTTTATTCCAGTACTTGTGGGCAGCACAAAATTTATATTGTTTTGTTAAATTTACCATTTTTCCAATTATTTGCTTGTATAGTACAATTAAAAATTATTGTATAATTTACGAATTAATTGATATATGAAAATACTATTTTTGAATATATTTTATTTATTTTTGTAACAAGAATTGCTTTTTGATTGTTGAGAAGTTAATCAAAAAAGATTGTTTAGACATTATTAAGTCGAATCCCTGATGAGTTAACTTTCTTTGTATTGTCGAATTTATATCATTCATGATTATGCAAAATGTTGAATTTAAATTTTTTTTTGAAACAGCTTTGATTTTATCTAAATCATCTATGCTGTCATCATAATCTACTACAATAAGAGAATCTGAAATATTTTTTTTAGATAAGCTTATTAAATCATCGCAAAAAAGCAAGTCATCTGAGTGATCATTACATATTTTAGAGAACTTAGCAGAAAAATTATAATCCGTGTTAGATATAACAACAACTTTCATTTATTTATCCTAATTTTTGGTACTAGGCCCCAATCAAAATCATTGGTATTATCAATAGAATTAATTTTATGTAAAGCAAGTTCTGCTGTATAAATGATTTCATTAATATCTATTCCTCTTAGATTTTCTCGATATTTTTCAAGCTTGGGAATACATTTATTAAAAAGATTTTTAGAACCTTTTAGGTTTAAATTTGTAATATGGAAATAAGCTACTGAGAGTTGAATTAAACCTTGTATTAACAAGGCATCATCTAAATTATATTCTGTCCATAAACTTTCCCATGATTCGTGTGCATCATAAAATGATTTTCTATTAAATAAATCAACCCCTTCTAAAAAAAGTTTTTTGCTTGCACTATTCATTTACTAAATATTCTTCTATTATATCAAAATATTTTTCACTTTTCCTAATTTTTACTGCTATAGTTTTTGGATCGTGATAAAAGAAAAGTAACCAATTTTTTTCAGCTGCTTCATTTAAAAAATTTGATTTCTCTTCTAGTGTTTTCATAGCATTTAAATCATATCCCATTATCCATGGAATTTTTAAATGTGACTTTAAAGGAATTAGGTCAGAACAAAAAACTAATGATTCATTTTCTACAGTTATTTTAATAAGCTGCTGTCCAGTTGTATGGCCATAAAAAGCTAAACCAGAAATGCCTTCTAAAATTTCTTCATCATCATCAACTAAAATTAATTGATCAAACTCTTTTAGCGGAACAAAATTTTCATGTAAATAGCTAGCTTTGTCTTTTGGGTTAGGATTTAATGCCGCTTCCCAATTTGATTTAGATATTACATACTTGGCATTAGGAAAAGTTGGTAAAATTTGATCATCAACATTGTAGGTTGCTCCCCCTGCATGATCGAAATGTAGGTGAGTTAAAATTACATGAGTAATATCTTCTAGTTCATAACCAAACGACTTTAGTTCTTCTTTAAGAGGAAAGGTTGATTGTTCAATGCAAAACATTTCAACAAATTTTGCGCTGTTTTTATTTCCAATTCCTGTTTCAATTAATATTTTTTCTTTTCCATTATCAAGCAATAAGCATCTCATAGCTAAATCTATTCTATTTAACTCATCGCTTGGATTAGTTTTATTCCATAGAACTTTTGGAACTGAACCCATCATAGCTCCTCCATCAAGCTTAAATTTACCTGATTCAATTACATTAATATTCCACTTATCTTTAAAATTACTAAACATTAAAATTCTCCAATTTACTTTCTAATTGGTAAACAATAATTTCATGATTTTTTTTATGTACAAATCTAAAAAGAGTTCTTATTGAATCCAAAAATAGAATTAAATCAGGTGTCAATTTACATTCTTTTTTATCTATAATATTTAACAAAAAAGATCTACCTTTAGTTAATAGTTGAGAATATTTGGGTAACCCTTTATAAATCAAACTAGATTTTGCTGTGTTTTGAAAGTTTTCTGATACAAATATACGTATAAGTTTTCTTATATTTTCGGATCTAATTAAATCAACCTTGTAAACCTCGTAAAGATGGGCATATAAGTCGATAGAATCAATTGTAAAATCTATATCTATCAAATTTTCAATATTTATATTATCAAAATTATTTTTAATGACTCTAAAGTCATCTTCTAAAATTGCATCAATTGAGATACTAATAAATTTATTAATACTTTTATCTTTTAAAAACATTACTGATTTATAAATTGACCAAATATTTAAAAATGATTTTCCTGTTTGTTTTAAAGAAATTTCAATTAAAAACTCAAGAATATGAACCTCACTTGATACTAATTTGATTTGATTGAAAATGGATATTGCTGCTTCTTTGTTTTTATTTACTAATTCATTCTCTAAATCTTGAAGACTAACTATAGGCTTCACCTCAGTATTAGCATCTTTTAATGTTTTGTAATAATCCGAAGAAAGAGACTGTAAATAAAAATTATTAAAATCAATCAATTTTTGGTTTGGATTATCTAAATTTAAACCAATTAGTGCTTTTGACGCTTGAATAACACGCAATGGATGAATTGTAGAGTTATTAAATTTAACATTGATAGTCTTATCAATTTGATTTTCAATAATTTGCTCTAATTCACTTTTATCTTTATGAGACATTTTATTTTTTATTAATTTGATTATAACTAATATACATATGAAAATTTAACTGTTTATAACAAAGTTAAAAATAGATATAATGATACAAACAAGTATTTATACATTAATTGGAATTTTATTTAGTAAAAGGTTAGCAGAACGACCTTATCTAATCACTTCATTAATAATAGGATTAATTTTTCCTGACATAGATATTATTTTAGATTTTATTTTTAGCCTTTTTCTAAATTTCAACTTTATCCATAAAACTTATATAGATAATTCAATTTTTCATAGCTTACTTCTAATTCCATTTATATGCTTAATCATTTTAATGTATCAAGAAGTTAATAAAAACAAAAATTATAATATAGTTGTTGGATTTAGTGCTGGCGTTCTAATGCATATATTATTTGATATTTTAACATTACAATCTGTGGGAATATTTTTTCCATTACCTCTTGAAAAAAATTTAAACTTGAATGTTTTTTTCAACTACAAAATACCTTTAATTATGATAAATATTTTAAATCTTTTAACATTAATGCTTTTTAGACTTTATACATGGAAAATAATTAATTTAATTTTAAATCAATCTCAAAACTATCATATACTAATTAAAAGATTATCACTATGGATGAAAATTCAATTATATCTTTTTCTAATTTTTATATTTTTGATATATTTTGATACTAATGGGATGATAAATTCAGTTTTCTTTGGCGCATCTTATACTTTATCATTTGCTATGGTTGTATATATGACTTTTAAAACAAAAAAATTAATTAACTAATGAATTTTATTGAAAAAATATTAATAAATACATCAAGTGAAATATCAAAATTTTTTACTTACTCATCTATTCAAGCAAAAATAATTGCTACGATACTCGGTATACTTCTAATAGTAGTATTAAGAAGAACTATAATTAATTTATTTATTTTAAGGTTAGATGATGCCAAAGTTAGATATAACTGGTCTAGGGTTACCAGCTATGCTGCAATCATATTTGGAGTTATAATTGTTGGTCAAATATGGCTTGATGGAATAGGGTCAATAGTTACATATCTTGGATTACTATCAGCAGGTATAGCTATTGCATTAAAAGATCCTCTAACAAATTTTACTGGTTGGTTATTTATATTATGGAATAGACCGTTAGAAGCTGGAGATAGAATACAATTAGGTGAGCATTCAGGAGATGTAATTGATATCAATTTTTTTAATTTTACTGTTATGGAAATTGGAAATTGGGTTGATGCTGATCAAAACACTGGGAGAATCATACATATACCAAATGGTAAAATTTTCATTGAAACTCTAGCCAATTATGGAAAAGGGTTTGAATATATTTTTAATGAAATTCCAGTGTTAGTTACTTTTGAAAGTGAGTGGCAAAAAGCAAAAAAAATATTAGAGAAAATAGCTAAAGATTTTGGTGAACATCCAACTAGAGCTGCTGAAAGAGAAATAAAAAAAGCCTCAGAAAAATTTTTAATTCAACATCAAAATCTTGATCCAGTTGTTTATACAAAAGTTGCAGATAGTGGAGTACTTTTAACTATTAGATATTTATGTGCACCAAAATATAGAAGAGATACTGAACAAGAAATTTGGGAAGAAATTTTAAAAGAATTTAATATTGAGCCAAATATCGATTTAGCTTACCCAACTATTCGTAGAACATAATTTTAATGAAAATAATTAGATATAAATCAAAAGATATAATCAAAGCAGGGTTTCTATTTGAAGATAATTTGATTATAAATTTTGATGATTTAGAAATATCAAATAAAAATAACTTAACAAAGCATGATTTATACGTATTAAAAAATAATTTATACAATGTTGAGCCTCTTTTTATTATACCATTAATTGATAAAAATGTATTTAAAATTCCACAAAATATTGAAAATAACAATTTAGTAAATGTTAATGAGGTAGAAATTTTAACTCCAATAACTAAACCAAATAGTTTTAGAGATGCTTATTCTTTTAAACAACATGTAGAAGCTGGAAGAAAAGCTCGTAACCTACCAATGATAGAAGAATTTGAAATTAATCCAGTATATTACTATTCAAATCATTCATCAATGTCAGGCCCTGGAAATATTTATGTAAATGAAGTGCACCTAAATAAATTAGATTTTGAACTAGAACTAGCAATTGTTATTGGAAAAGAAGGTAAAAATATACCTATAAATAAAGCTGATGAATATATTTTTGGATTTATGATACTAAATGATTGGAGCGCCAGAGATGTGCAACTTAATGAAATGAAGATGAATTTAGGGCCCGCAAAAGGAAAAGATTTTTGTTCATCTATTGGGCCATATTTAGTAACTAAAAATGAATTAACTAACAAAACGATTTCTACCAAAAGGGGAAATGTATATGATTTAAATATGAAAGCTTTTATTAATAATAAACAAGTTTCATCCGATTCTTCTAAAAATATGTATTGGACTTTTGCGCAAATTATTAGTCATATTTCTACTGGTACCACAATTTATCCAGGAGATGTTATTGGATCAGGAACATGCGCTACCGGATGTCTTTATGAACTCAATTTAACGCACAATACAGATAAATGGCTTCAAATTGATGATGAGGTTAGATTAGAAATAGATGGATTAGGAGTATTAGAAAATAAAATTAAATTGGAGAAAAATAATGAATAACCCGTTTTTTATAGATTACAATCAACCATATGATGCAGTACCATTTAGCAAATTTAAAGCAGAAGATTTTATCCCTGCGGTTGAAAAAAGTATAGAATTAGCCCTTAACAGAATCAATGATATTGTTGATGAAAAAGATTCTCCTAATTTTGAAAACACAATTGTAGCTTTAGAAACATGTAGCGAAGAACTTGATTATGTGATGAGTGTATATTGGCATTTATTTGGAAGTGAAAGTGGAGATGAATTGAAAAGTTTAGCTGAAAAGATTAGCCCTATGGGTTCAAAGTTTAGTAATGATATATTATTAAATTCAAAATTGTTTAACAAAATTAAACATGTCTATGAAAATCAAAATAGTGAAAACCTAGATGATCAAGACAAAAGATTAGTTGAAGTCACATATAAAAGATTTACCAGAAATGGGGCATCTCTAAATGAAGAAGAAAAAAATGAAATTAGAAAAATTGATGAACAATTATCTTTATTGTCACCAAAATTTTCAAATAATGTTTTAAAAGCACAAAATCAATATGAGCTTTGGGTTGAAAATGAAAATGATTTAGAAGGTTTGCCTGATTCATCTATAAGTATGGCAAAGCAGGAAGCAAAACAAAAAGGGCAACCAAATAAATGGTTATTTACATTACAATATCCAAGTATGGGACCTTTTTTGAGTTATGCATCTAATAGAAAACTTAGAAAAGAAATACATGTTGCATATGGAAGTTTATGTAATAATGATGATTTTGATAATAATCAGATCATCAAAGAAATAGTTAACCTTAAACATAAACGTGCACAATTATTAGGTTACAATACTTTTGCAGATTATGTTTTAGATGACAGAATGGCTCAAAATGTAAGCAATGTTTATGGCCTGCTTGATGATTTATATAAAAACTGTTACGATAAAGCAAAAATAGAAATTGAAGAGTTAAAACAATTTGCAAATGAAACTGATGGATTAGAAGACTTTAAACCTTGGGATCAATCATATTACTTTACAAAATTACAAAAGAAAAAGTTTGATATTGATCCTGAAATGTTACGACCGTACTTTAAAGCTGAAAACGTGATAGATGGAATTTTTAAAGTAGCAAATAAAATGTATGGCATACAGTTTAACGAAGTCACAAATATTGATACATGGCATGATGAAGTCAAGGCTTTCGAGGTGCTTAATGATGATAATTCGTTTGTAGGATTGATTTATATTGATTTGCATCCTAGACCGACCAAAAGAAGTGGGGCTTGGATGAATTCAATTAAAGATAATGGTCTTTATAAAGGGAAAGTTAGAAGACCGCATGTTCAGTTTACAGCTAACTTAACAAGATCAACAGAAGATAAACCTGCCTTATTAACATTTAGTGAAGTTGAAACGGTATTTCATGAATTTGGACACTGTCTTCATGGGTTATTGTCAGATTGTAAATATTCAACAATTGGAAACACTAATGTTAAGTGGGATTTTGTAGAATTACCTTCACAAATTATGGAAAATTGGGTTAGTGAGAAAGAAGCTCTTAATTTATTTGCGAAACATTTTGAAACAGGAGATAATATTCCTAATGAATTAATTCAAAAAATCAAAGACTCAAAAAACTTTGGTCAAGCAAATATGTATTTAAGGCAATTATCATTAGGTTATATAGATATGGCATGGCATACTAGGTTAGAGCCTGTTGAAGATGTAGAGCAGTTTGAAAAAAATACACTTGAAAAAACTGCGTTGTTTGAAAAAGTTAAAAATACAACCATATCATCTCATTTTGGACATATTTTTGGTGGTGGCTATGCAGCTGGATACTATTCATATAAATGGGCGGAAGTTCTCGAAGCAGATGCCTTTGAATCTTTTAAAGAAAATGGAATTTTTAATAAAGAGACCGCTAAATCATTTAGAGAAAATATACTTTCAAAAGGAAACCTTAAAAATCCGATGAAATTGTATACACAGTTTAAAGGTCGCGAACCAAAAGTTGATGCACTACTTAAAAGAGATGGTTTGATTTAATCGCAATTACAATTAGTATCACATGACGGTATGTAGGAATCAATTCCTGCAGTTCTATATTCACCTGAAGAACCTGGGTCAAGCAATTGTAAAGAACCTAGCTCTTCTCCTGTCATAGCATCAAATTTATAGATTTTTCCGCCTGTTCTTTCAGTAGAAAAAACATGATAATTTCCATTACAGTCTGCATGTAAATCTATACCATGGAAGCCACCATACTGTGAACTTGTTGTCATCCATGATTTAGTCATTGTCATATTACCTGTTGTATCATTTTGAGCATATTCTATACAAACTACACCTGCATCAGAACTGCCATTTGCACCCTCACCTCCTAAAAGAGCCACATAAAATTTATCTTCTATTGGTGATATTTCAATATGCCATGGACGTGAATATGTTTCTAAATTATATGTAGAAATCAAAGTTAAATCCCTCATATCCCACATTTGAATCTGACCAGGTATTTCATCATGTATAGACTCTGAGTTCCATTCACCAGCACTACAAGTAACAAAGATGTAAGGATATTTTCCAGATATTTCAACTGGCATCAATCTTTTTACATCAAAACTCCAATCAATGCTAATTGAGGAATCTAAACTTGCTATCATTGGATTTATAAATGGAACTTGTGCTTCATCGGGATTAAATTTTGCAATAAAATCATTAGTTTTACTTACAGTAAATACCTCTCCTGATGTTTCATCAAAGTGAATACCATGTGCATAAAGAAAATTTACATCCCATTCTTCTATAAGATTTAGAAAATAATTTTCATTATTATCTGAACCATATTCCAATTCAAGAATTATATTTGTAGATCCCATTGATGGGTTACCTCCGGATACATAAATCTTACTATTTACCTCATCAAGACTTAACAAGGCTGGCATTGCATTAGTATTAAAAGATGCTAAAAATTCATTATCATTAACGGAATACATCAGTACTTGTCTACCCATCATAGCCGTTGTAAACCAGTATCCATGTGTATTGTCTACAACTATATCATGAGGCTCACCCATATCATGATGGTGGTCATCATGATTACTATGATCCATCATGCAATGTGACATTCCATCATCCATATTATGCCAAATACAACCTTCTATTAATTCACAATCAGCTTGATCTAAAATTTCAGAACAAGCAATACCAATCGTTATTTCATCAATAATATCTAAATTATTTGAATTAACAAATGAAACTCCATCTGAATCTTGTAAGGAAACAATTACTTGACTATACACTGAATTTGACGGGTCTTCAACTACATCTTCATTTTCATCACAACTGATTAAAAATAAACTTATAAACATAAAAAATTTTAACATATATATCCTTTTACATAATTAGATTAACTAAACTTATTATATCGTATAAATTTAAACCATTATTATTATCTAAGTCCCCTGAACATTGTAACAGATTATTACTTTGCTCAATACCTAATATAATATTAACTATCATGATTATATCGTTTATATTAATAGCTAGATCTTGATTTAAATCTCCTTGAGTACACAAATTTTCAGATAAAATATAAATACCCCCTGTAGATATTCCTGCTATCAAATCAAACTGATTTGAATTATATAAATTACCACCAATAAATTTTACATCTTTACCTAAATATGGTATATTGATATCATCTGTTTGAGAAAATGTATTATTTTCATTTACGTAAATTTGATGATTATCTCTTCCACCAACAACTAAATCCATATCATTATCTAAATCAAAGTCAAAAAAATATGGCGCGGAGTAATAGCCAACATTAACATTTTCAATTGGATTAACGTCTAAAATAAAAGAAAATAATGAATCTTGTAAATACAAAACCAAATTCCCATAAATGTTACCTGCTATAATATCTAAGTTACCATCATTATCAAAATCATATAGATATGGAACAGAAAACCAAAAGTTTGAATCAGTATTTATAGTAGAATGATAAATGAAATTAAAATCATATTTATTTCCAATATTTTCATAAATTAAAATATTACCTGAATATGTCCCAATAATCAAATCATAATCATCATCCATATCTATATCACCAAAATGAGGACAAAGATCTGAACCTAAATCTTGACCTAAAAACTCATTATCAATTAATTTAAAAATTGGATTTTTATTATCACCAATATTTTCAAAAAAATTAATTCTACCTCTGAATGGAGTAGTATCTAAAGATACTTTTTGTCCAATAAACAAATCCAAATCACCATCATTATCAATATCAATAAGTGTTGGACTAGAGTTTGATAATAAATCTATTGAATCAAAAAAATTATTAGTAATAAATTCGTAATTCGACTCATCTTCACTACCAATATTTTTATAATAATAAAAGTTATCATTTAATTGAACACCACCTGTTCCACCTAACACTGTAACGAATAAATCTTGATCTCCATCTAAATCAATATCAGTAAAACTTGGCATATTTCTTCCAGTAGTAATAATTGGATTTTCTTCTGGAAAATATGTTGAAAAATTAATATTATCCATTTCAGGTACATTTTGATTACCCATGTTCCATATAACATAAAGACTAGGCTGGTAGTAGTCTCCCCATACTAAATCAAAATCATTATCATTATCCAAATCAATAAAGTTTATTGCATTAGCACCGTGACGTATTTGACCAACTATACTTATATTCTCCCAATCACTTGTAATAAAATTAAAAATTGGCTTATTATTATTAAAACCTACATTTTCATAAAAAGATACTGTACCAATCAAATTGACTGCAAAAAAATCAAGATCATTATCTCCGTCAATATCACAAAAAGTTGGAATTGCTCCTTGTTGACCTAAAACATATGAATCATTTTCAGTTTGAAGTAAATCCATATTTATGAATTCCCCATTATCATTTAAATAAAATGAAATATAAGATGGATTTTGTGAATATTCTGTTACAATATCAAAATCATTATCATTATCAAAATCACCAATGTAAAACCATGTGATATTATTAATATCTAAAAAATTAGTATCAACTATGCTAAATACAATTTCCGAAAGAATACTATTATTTTGATAATATCTAATGCGACCATCTTCATCAAGTAAAAATAAATCACTATCACCATCATTATCCCAATCTACCCATCTAGTAATTGAGTAATTTAAACCACCAAGAAAACCATTACTTAACTCATGATTGTCAATTATAATTTCAGGATTTTGTTGATTAAATTCAAAATTCAAAGAAAAAGTAAAGTTAATTACTATTAAATATAGAAAAATTCTATGCATTTATTTATTTAGCTGAGGAACCTTTATTAGGATTCCAGGTGTGTTCATCATGATTTAATGATTCTGCAACTGATCTACTCCATACAAAAAAAGCATCCGATAGCCTGTTTAAATATGAAATGACAACTTTATCTATTTTTTCTTCTTCATATAAACCACAACAAACTCTTTCACATCTTCTACATACTGTTCTAGCTAAATGAAGGAATGCATTTATCTTTGAACCACCAGGCAATACAAATGAGTTAAGATTAGCTAAATTTTTATTTGCTAAATCAATTTCATTTTCCAAAACTTGAATATCTTCTAAAGTAATTCTTGGCATGCTAGCTACCATATCTTCAGGCTCAGTTGCTAATATAGTTCCTAGATTAAACAAGTCATTTTGAACTCTATGCAAACTCTGTATTAATTTGGAAAAATCATATTTTTGTAATTTTAACTCTTCTACACATATTCCAACTACTGAATTTAACTCATCGATCTCACCAAAAGCATTAATTCTAATATTAGATTTTAACACTTTCTGACCTCCAACTAGAGACGTCTTTCCACTATCACCTGTTTTTGTATAAACCTTACTTATTGTAAATGTTGGATCTTTATATTTTTTATTAGTCATTTATTTTTCTTCTTTTTTCTTAAAATCAAGAGATAATGAATTTACACAATATCTTAATCCAGTAGGATTAGGACCATCTTCAAAAACATGACCTAAATGTGCATCACAGTTAGCGCAAATTATTTCAATTCTTTTATGTCCAAGAGAAAAATCTTCTTTTGTTTTTATATTTTTCTGATCAATAGAATCCCAAAAACTTGGCCAACCTGAACCAGAATCGTATTTAACATCTGAACTAAATAGAGGTTGTTTGCAACAATTGCAATTATAGGTACCTTTTTCTTTATGTTTATAATATTTTCCAGTAAAAGGTGGTTCAGTACCACTACACCTAGTTACAAAGTACTCTTCCTCTGATAAATTTTCTTTCCATATTTTGTCATCTTTTTTGTTCAAAATTTCTCCTTGAATTAAAACAAAGCTAATTATAATAGTTAATTTACATAAAATGTTAAATAAATTCATAGACATCCATATTGAATCATTATTTCATTAACATCATTTTATTTCTAATTATCCTATTTGAAATACTAATATCGTAAAAATAAATGCCAGAAGAATGATTATTAGCATTCCAATAAACTTTATATTGTCCTGGATTGTAAAATCCATTGACTAAATTTTTTACAATATTCCCGTTAATGTCATAAATTGTTATTACAATATTGTCTGATGAAAAAATTTCAAATTCTATGCATGTTATTGGATTAAAAGGGTTAGGATAATTTTGATAAATCTTGAAATTATCAACTTTATTATCAATCACATTCATCATAGTAGCATCAATACTAAAAGAA
>MDTD01093201.1_pt1 | contig 14840 bp, 13 predicted proteins | sample 811221 | NCBI WGS metagenome assembly MDTD01 (sample SAMN05326646, study PRJNA326480) | marine metagenome | isolation source: seawater | place: Pacific Ocean: South West | collected 2011
AGAACAATATAAAAGATACTATCAAATTAGTTTGTAAAAAATATTCAAAAGAAAAAACTGGAAAAAAGCCAATAACCAACGTAAAATTAGTAAGAATTTAATTGATTATTTAAATTTAAAGATTTAAATAAATTTATGTTCTTTTCAAAATCATTTATCCCAATATTAAAAAATAACCCGTCTGAAGCTAAAATTAAATCCCATCAATTGATGCTCAGAACTGGAATGATCAAACAATCATCTGCAGGCATTTACTCATGGTTGCCGTTAGGTTTCAAAGTTATGAAAAAGATTGAACAAATAGTACGAGAGGAGCAAGATAATATTGGTGTTCAAGAAATTTTAATGCCAACAATTCAGTCTGCTGAAATTTGGAAAGAAAGCGGGAGATACAAAGATTATGGTGAAGAAATGTTAAGAATTAAAGATAGACAAAATAGAGATATGCTTTATGGACCTACAAATGAAGAATTAGTAACTGATATTTTTAGATCTAGTATAAAATCTTATAAATCACTTCCTCAACTACTTTATCATATACAATGGAAGTTTAGAGACGAACTAAGACCGAGATTTGGAATTATGAGATGTAGAGAATTCTACATGAAGGATGCTTATTCTTTTGATTTAAATGATGATGAGGCATTATTTTCATATAACAAATTTTTTCTGTCCTATTTAAAAACATTTAAAAGACTTGAATTATCTGCAATACCTATGGCAGCAGATACTGGCCCAATAGGAGGTAATCTTTCACATGAGTTTATTATTTTAGCAGATACTGGAGAAAGTAAAATTTATACAGATAAGAGAATTTTTAATGTAAACAGTAAACAAACTAAAATTGAAAAAGATTCACTAGCAAATTTAAGAAAAGAATTTGAAAAATTTTATTCTGTGACTGATGAAAAATTTAATGAAACAGAGTTTAATCATAAAGTGCCTGAAGAGTTTAGACTTAAAACCAAAGGTATTGAGGTAGGTCATATTTTTTATTTTGGAGATAAATATTCAAAGCCAATGAATTCAAGTGTAGATTATAACGGGAAAAAAGAATTTGTAAAAATGGGTTCTTATGGCGTTGGCGTCTCAAGACTGGTAGGTGCAATAATTGAAGCCAAATATGATGAAAAAAAAGAAATAATGAAATGGCCACAATCTGTGTCACCTTATGATTGTGTAATTATACCACATTTAAATAAAGGTGATAAAAAAAATTTGGTTAAAGCAGTTAATATTTCAAAGAAGTTGATAGAAAATAATATTGATTTTGTTATCGATGACACAGAAGAAAATTTTTCAGCTAAATTAAAAAAATTTAATTTAATAGGTATTCCTAATCAAATTTTAATAGGCAACAAAAGCGAAGGTAATAATTTCGAATTTATCAATACTGGTGAAGATCCAAAAATTTTGACCTTAGATCAAATTATTAAACATATAAATCAAAGTAAAAAAATTGATAACTAAATTAGAAAACAGAATAGCTTTAAGATATTTGAGAACCAGAAAAAAAGATGGTTTTTTAAATGTTATATCAATATTTTCTTTTATAGGAATATCTCTCGGAGTTGCTGTTTTAATAATAGTTATGTCTGTAATGAATGGATTTAGATCCGAACTTATAAATAAAATTGTTGGTTTTAATTCACATGTTATAGTTCATTCTTATGGAACTGTATCAGAAGATATTTTTAAAAATGAAGTTGAAGATTTATTAGATAGTTACCTTGAAACTAATTCAGGTGAGGTAGTAATTATAAAAGAAAATTTTACAAAAGGTCTCTCAATACGAGGTTATAAATCAAAAGAAATAAGTAAATTGCCAATCTTTAAAAAAAATTTAAGTAATATTAATTTTTCAAAAGAAAAAACAATTTTAATTGGTAAAGAATTAAGCTTTGATCTGAATCTAAGGATTGGTGATAAGTTATTAATAATGTCTCCAAAAGGCGAAGAAACTATTATAGGTAATTTACCTAAACAGGAAATTTTTGAAATTTCAGGAATTTATGAGAGTGGACTTGTTGATTTTGACCGAAATGTAGCATTTATGAATATCGATAATTTGGAGAGTTTACTTAACTTAGACAAAACAGCAAGAAATTTGGAAATTTTCCTAAAAAATCCTATTGAGATTGAAAATGCTAAAATTTTTTTTGAAAAAAAGTTTTCTAATAATTTAATTTATACTTGGGCTGATCTTAATAAGCCTTTATTTTCTGCTCTTAAAGTCGAGAGAAATGTAATGTTTATAATTCTATCATTAATTATAATTGTAGCTACATTTAATATAATCTCTGGATTAACTATTTTAGTAAAAAATAAAACAAAAGAAATTGCAGTACTTAAGTCAATTGGGGTATTAAATAAATCTATTACAAAAATTTTCTTTCTTGTAGGTTTTTACATAGGTTTAACAGCTACATTGTTTGGAGTTTTAATAGGTGTAGCTTTTTCAATCTATGTTGAAAATATAAGAAGTTTTTTAAGCAACATTTTTGATATATCTTTGTTTCCAGAGGAAATTTATTTTTTAAGTAAAATGCCAGCTGAAATAGATACTTACTCTATAATTTTAATCTCAGTCTGCTCAATTGTTGCAACAATTATAGTTTCAATATTTCCTGCCTTTAAAGCATCTAAATTAGACCCTATTAAATCACTTAAATATGAATAATTTAATCTCATTAAAAAAAGTTTCTAAATTTTTCTATAAAAAAAATAAAATCAAAGCTTTAAGCAATATCAATTTAGATTTAAGTCTAGGAAAGGTTTACTCAGTAATCGGTCCATCAGGATCAGGAAAATCTACATTATTAAATTTAATGTCTTTAATAGATAAGCCTAGCACTGGATCGATCGCAATAGAAAAGAAAATCATTAGTTTTGATAGACAGGACAAAAATGACCTATATAGAGCCTCGTCAATAGGAATAATATATCAAAATTATAATCTACTAAGTGATTTTACAGCTTTAGAAAACGTGAGTTTAGCTCAACTTGCCTTAAATAATAATAACAAAACATCAGAGTTTAATGCCAAGAAGGTGCTATCGAAATTTGGACTTTCTAAAAGATTTAATCATTTTCCATCAGAATTATCTGGTGGCGAGAATCAAAGGGTTGCCATAGCAAGAGCTATTATAAATAAACCTAAAATTATCTTAGCAGATGAGCCGACAGGAAATCTTGATTTAAAAAATGCAAAAAGTGTATTTAAAACTTTATTGAACTTAAAAAATAAAAATAGATTAATAATTTTTGCAACTCATAATAGAGAATTTGCTGAAATGTCTGATTGTAAAATTGAAATGATTGATGGTAGTATTAAATCCATCAATGGAAAATTATAATAAATTTAATCATATAAAAGTACATTCACAATATTCAATTTGCGAAGGTGCGCTTAAAATAGATCAATTATCAAATTTTTGTAAAACAAATAAAATAAAAGCAATCGGATTATCTGATACAACTAATTTGTGTGGAGCATTAGAATTTGCAGAAAGTATATCTAAATCAGGTACTCAACCAATTTTAGGAACTCAAATAAACTTTAAAATTAATAATGAAATTGGCTTGTTACCAGTCATTGCGAAAAATGAAAATGGATATAAATCAATAATAAATTTATCTTCTAAATCATTTCTAAATAATTCAGATATAGATGTTCCTTTCTGTGAAATAGAGAATTTAAAAGGATTGACTGAGAATTTAATTTTGTTAACTGGTGGTATATATGGACTCTCTGGTAAACTTTTTAATAAAGGTAAATTTGAAGATTTAAATGTTCTTTATAATTTTTTAAAAAAAGAGTTTAAAAATGATTTGTATATAGAAGTTCAAAGACATAATGATTTTAACGAGAAATCATTCGAAGATTTTAATCTAATTAAATCAAAGGAATTAGAAATACCGTTAATTGCAACAAATGAGGTTTTTTATATTAGCAAAGATATGCATGAGGCTCATGATGCTTTAATTTGTATAGGCGATAAAACGTATATTAACGAAAAAAATAGAAAAAAATATTCTGACCAACATTATTTAAAAAATGATGATGAAATGGAAAAATTATTTTTTGATATTCCAGAAGCTTTGGAGAATAACTATAATTTAGTTTATAAAGTAAATTTTAAACCCTCTTCATCTAGACCAGTATTACCAAATATCAATTCGGAGTCTGGGGCTAAACCAGATGATTTATTAAAAGAGGAATCTTTAAAGGGTCTGAAATCAAAGTTCTTTAAAAGTAAAAGCAGTAAAAAAGACAATTCAATTTTAAATGCTGAATTTGAAAAATATAAAATTAGACTTAACCATGAAATTAAAATAATTACAGAAATGAAATATTCTAGTTATTTTCTTATTGTTTCTGACTATATTAAATGGGCTAAAAAAAATGATATACCTGTTGGACCAGGCCGAGGTTCTGGAGCTGGCTCGTTAGTAGCATGGTCATTAGATATAACAGATGTAGATCCTATTAAATTCAATTTGATTTTTGAAAGATTTTTAAATCCTGATCGTATTTCTATGCCTGATTTCGATATTGATTTTTGTGAGGAGAAAAGGGATTTAGTTTTTGAATATTTAAATAAAAAATATAAAGATAGCGTTGCTCATATAATCACTTTTGGAAAACTTAAAGCTAGAATGGTTATTAGAGATGTTGGAAGAGTTTTAGGCCTATCTTATGGCTTTGTAGACAATATTTCTAAAATGATTCCATTTGATCCTTCTAGACCGCAAAATTTAACTGAATGTATAAATAATGAACCACGGCTTCAAAAATTAATTAAAGATGATCAAAGAGTAAGTAAACTCATAGAATTGTCTTTAAAGTTAGAGGGTTTAAATAGAAATTTTGCGACACATGCTGCAGGTGTAGTTATAGCTGATAAAAAATTGACCGAAACTGTTCCATTATATAAAGATAAAACTACAGATTTATTACTTCCTTCCACTCAGTTTGATATGTACTCCGCCGAAAATGCTGGACTAATTAAATTTGATTTTTTAGGTTTAAAAACTTTAACTGTAATTAATAAAACTGAAAAAAAAATTAAAAAATCTTTAAAAAATTTTAATTTGAATTCAATTGACTTTAATGATCAAAAGATTTTTGATTTACTATCAACAGGAAATACTGTTGGTTTGTTTCAATTAGAAAGCTCTGGTATGAGGGAGGCTTTAATGCAAATGAAACCTAATCATCTTGAAGATATTATTGCATTAGTGGCCCTGTATAGACCAGGACCGATGGCAAATATAAAAATTTATAATGATTGCAAGCATGGAAAACAGCAACCAGATTATCTGCATCCACTATTAGAAAACATTCTAAAGCCTACCTATGGTGTTATTATTTATCAAGAACAAGTAATGCAGATTGCCCAAAAGTTATCTGGATTTACAGCTGGCGAGGCAGATATTTTAAGAAGAGCAATGGGAAAGAAAAAGAGATTAGAATTGGAAAAACAAAAAATAAGATTTATTGAAGGTGCTGTAAAAAATGGCATCAACAAAGAAACTGCTGCAGGTATATTTCTTAAAATTGAGCCTTTTGCGGAATATGGTTTTAATAAAAGCCATGCTGCAGCATATGCCATTATAGCTTATCAAACTGCATATTTAAAAACTTACTTTCAAAATGAATTTTTTTCAGCTTCAATGACTATGGATATTTCCAGTCAAAATAAATTAAGTGAATTTCACGAGGAATTAAAAAGATTAAAAATTGATGTTCACAGACCTGATATCAATGAATCATTTTCAGACTTTCAATCAAACAAAGATAAATTCTATTATGCTCTTGGTGCCATTAAAAATGTTGGATATGAGGCAATATCAAATATAGTCAATGAGAGACAATCAAACGGAAAATTTAAATCTATTAATGATTTTTTAAATAGAGTAAATCCTAAAGATATTAACAAATTACAATTAGAGGGTTTGGTTAAAGCTGGAGCTTTTGACACAATTGATTCTAATAGATATAAATTATTTAATTCGATTCCAAAAATGATACAAAAATCGAAAAATAATCATGAAAACAAACTCGCAAATCAAAACTCACTTTTTGCAGAAGATAGTGATAAAACTGAGATATTTAACAATGTAGATGATTGGGATTTTGATGAGAGGTTATCTAAAGAATTTGAATCTTTAGGGTTTTTTATATCTGATCATCCCTTAAATCAATATTTAAGCTTATTAGAAATATACGAAATTATTACCTTTGATAATTTCGTGCACGATGACTCAATTAAAGAATCTAATATTGCAGGCACTATTCTAAAAATACAAGAAAAAAAAACTCAAAAAGGCAATTCTTATGCAATAGTAAAATTTAGTGATCGTAAATCCGTATTTGAATTATTTATTTTTTCTGAAATTTTAGAAATGAATAGAAATATTTTAAAAGAGGGTAAATCTCTTATAATTACTTTAAAAAAAAATCTCACAGAGGAAGGTAATAGATTTAAAAGAATTGTTGTAAGAAAAGTTTCATCGCTAGACAGTCTACTAAATAAGCCCATTAATAATTTAGAAATTTCGCTAAAAAAGGATTTTAATTTACAAAAAGTAGATGAAATTTTAAATAAGCCAGGTAAAACGACAATTAAAATAAGAGTAACAGACGGTCATACAAAATATGTATTTTCTTTAAAAAACAAGAGATTTGTCGATAAAAATCAATTAAATTTGCTAAAAACACAAGGCATTACAACAAATATTAGTTAAAAAAAAGCTTGTTTAATTCAAAATAAGTATGTAAATAACCCATTTTAAATACTCACACAATTAATGGTTAAATACCTCCGGTCCTTAATTGGAAATAATTGTGGTGGTACAACCGGGAATATTATGAAGATACCTAGTATAACAATTCAACAACTCCTAGAAGCAGGCGTGCATCTAGGTCACAAAACTCTTAGATGGAATCCAAAAATGAAAAAATATATTTTTGGTAAAAGAGACTCAATTCATATAATTGACTTAACTCAAACATTAGATTTAATAAATGTTGCATTAGAGAAAATATTTGAAACTATTAAAAACAATGGAAAAATTCTATTTATTTCAACAAAAAAACAAGCCGCAGAAGCAATCTCAGATTTAGCAAAAGATACTAGTCAGTTTTATGTAAATTACCGATGGTTAGGCGGAATGCTTACAAACTGGGGCACTATTTCAAATTCCATTAAAAAACTAGAAAAGATTAATCTTGACCTTGCATCTGAAAATAGAGGCTTTACAAAAAAAGAACTTTTAAAAATGAGCATCCAAAGAGATAAACTTCAAAGATCATTAGGGGGTATTAGTGCTATGAAAAAAGTACCTGACCTTGTTTTTATAATTGACACTAATTACGAAGCACTTGCAATTAAGGAAGCGATAAGATTAAATATTCCGATTATTGCAATTTTAGACACAAATTCCAATCCAGATGGAATTGATTTTCCCGTACCTGGTAATGATGATGCTAGAAGATCGATAGACTTATATTGTAGTCTTATCAAGGAGACAATTGAAAATGCAAAAAAAGAAACCCCAATTCTTGAGGAAGACAAAAAAATTAAAGATAACAATATTCAAAAAAAAGAGGAAGTGTCACATAAAAGCAAAATAAATTAATTTATTATGAGTGACATCGAGAAAATTAAAAAATTAAGACAATCAACAGGTGCAGGCTTTAAAGATTGTAGTGCAGCTTTAGAAGAATCAGCAGGAGACTTAAATAAAGCTGTTGAAATTTTAAGAGTCAAAGGTATTACAAAAGCCTCAAAAAAAATGTCAAGAGAGGCAAATGAAGGAGTAATTGCATTATCTGGGGATATAAATAAGACATCTATTATTGAGGTTAATTGTGAAACTGATTTTGTAGCTAAAAATGAGGATTTTATTAGTTTTGTAAAAGAACTAAGTGAAATTAATAACACTTGCTCTTCTGATATGACAAAAGTGAAATCCTCAATTATGAAAAATTCAAAAACGGTAGATGAAAATCTTGTATCAATAATTGCAAAAATTGGTGAAAAAATAACCATTGGAAGATCAAAAACTTTGCACAATAATGGCGCTTTTAATTTCAGTTATTTACACACTATTGTAAAAGATAACCTGTCAAAACTTGCAGTAATTGTATCATTAGAGACTAAAGACAATTCTGAAAAAATAAAATTGTTTGGAAAACAGCTTTCAATGCACATAGCTGCTTCTAATCCTTTATCAGTTGATATTGATGGTATAACAAATGAAATTATAAAAAAGGAAGAAGAGCTTATTTTTGAGGAACTTAAAAACTCAGGTAAGCCTGACGAAATAATAAAAAAAATCAGTACGGGTAAAATTAATAAATTTAAACAAGATAATAGTCTATTAACTCAAGAGTGGGTTATGGAGTCAAAAAAAAAAGTCAAAGATATAATTAAAGAGCTAGCTGTAAATGATTTGAAAATTAAAGAATTTTTTAGATTAAAAATTGGTGAATAGATGTTCAATAAAAATAATTATAATCAGAAAATGAATAAAACAATCGAAGTTTTTGATAAGGAGCTTAGCTCATTAAGAACTGGTAGAGCAAATGCAAGCATGTTAGATTTAGTAAAAGTAGATGTATATGGACAAAAAATGCCAATAAATCAAATAGCTACAATTACTACTCCTGAAGCAAGAATGATTAACATCCAGGTTTGGGATCTTAACAATGTTAATTTGATAGATTCAGCTATTAAAAAATCTGATTTAGGTTTAAACCCACAAATAGATGGTCAATTACTGAGATTGCCTGTACCAGATTTAAGTGAAGAAAGAAGAAATGAAATGAGGAAAATGATCAAAGGTATGGGAGAAAAATGCAAAATTTCAATTAGAAATATACGAAGGGAAGCCAATGATGAATTAAAGAACCTACTTAAAAAAAAAGAAATTCCTGAAGATGAAGAAAAGAAATTTGAGAAAGAAGTACAAAATAATACAGATAAATATATTAAAATAATTGATGAGAAAGTTTCATCAAAAGAAAAAGAAATAATGACTATATGAACCAGATAAACCATGTTGCCATTATTATGGATGGAAATGGTAGATGGGGAATAAAAAAGAAAAAATCAAGGAATCTTGGACATAGAGCTGGTTTAAATACAGTAGAAAAAATTATTAAAGAAACAATTAAAAATAAAATTAAGTATTTAACACTTTTTGCATTTTCGACTGAAAATTGGAAAAGACCTAAAAGTGAAATAAAATTTTTATTTAGACTTCTTGAGGAATTTTTAATAAAAAAAATAGGTGAATTTCATGAGCAGAAAATTAAACTTAAAGTACTAGGATCTAAAATTAATTCCAAAAAACTATTAAAATTATTACATAGTGCTGAAACAAAAACTAAAAATAATAATAAATTACAAATTAATCTAGCCCTTAATTATGGTTCAAAAACTGAAATATTACATTCGTTAAAAAAAATACATAAAAAAAAACAAGATATTAATTTTAAAAATTTTGAAAAGAATTTATATACCTATAACATACCGAATCCTGATATACTTATAAGAACTGGTGATACAAAAAGATTAAGCAATTTTTTGTTATGGCAACTAGCATATTCAGAGATTTTTTTTGAAAAGAAATTATGGCCTGAATTTAATGAAAAAGACTATAATAAAATAATTAAAAAATTCAAAAATATTAAAAGAAATTTTGGGAATATTTAATGGAAAGAGAGCTTCAAAAAAGAATACTAAGTTCAATTATCTTGGTTCCTTTATCATTTTTTTTTATTGTTAAAGGATCTTATTTTTTTATTTTTTTCTTAATTATTACTTTTTTTGCAACAGGCTTTGAATGGCTAAGAATGAGCAAAAGTGTTACTCTAAAAACTGCTGGTTTTATTTTTTTGTTTTTTTCATTTCTTTTTGCTTATCATCTCAGAACAGAACAGGGATATAAGATATTTCTTTTCGTTATTTTAATTTCAATTTTAACAGACATAGGTGGATACATCTTTGGGAAAGTTTTTAAAGGTCCGAAATTAACAAAAATAAGTCCTAAAAAAACTTATTCAGGAGTAATTGGAGGTTTTATTCTATCGATTGTAGGAAGTTTAATATTTATTGAATATATGGAAGGTTTAGAACAGTTATTAGAATACTTAAATTTTAGATCCATAGATCCACAATCTATAACGACAAGTAGTTTAGATTTAGATTTATTTTTATTACTTTTTATTTTGATTTCCTCATCAATAAGTCAACTGGGTGATCTAATAATTTCATATTTTAAAAGAATTGCACAAATAAAAGACACCGGAAGAATATTACCAGGTCATGGAGGACTATTAGATAGAGTTGATGGTATCATTTTCACTGTACCATCAGTGTATTTGATTTTGAAATTTGTTGGTTATTTGTTTTAAATGAAAAAAAAAATTGCAATTTTAGGCTCAACTGGATCTATAGGTAAACAAACACTTGAAATATTAAAAAAAAATAAAAAAAAATTTGAAGTAGTTTTTTTATCAACAAATAAAAACATAAAAGAGATTTCAAAGCAGGTTAAAATATTTAAACCAAAAAATGTAATTATCTCAGATAATATTAGTTTTAAAAAGTATAAAAAAAAAAATAAAAAATTAAAAATTTTTAATGATTATAAGTCATTAAATAAAATAATTAAAACAAAGTTAGATTGTGTAATTAGTGCTATTAGCGGATTTAACGGCTTACAACCTACAATAGATATTATAAAGTTTACAAAACTAATCGCAATAGCAAATAAAGAGTCAATTATATGCGGATGGAATTTGATTTCTAAAGAGTTAAAAAAAAATAAAACAGAATTTATTCCTGTTGATTCAGAACATTTTTCAATTTGGACTTTAATAAATAATAATAACTTTGATATTGATAAAATATACATAACCGCTTCGGGTGGACCATTCATAAATAAAAAGAGAAAAGATTTGAATAACATCAGACCTAGAGATGCAATTAATCACCCAAAATGGAAAATGGGAAAAAAAATTTCTGTAGATTCAGCAACTATGGTTAATAAAGTATTTGAGGTTATTGAGGCTAAAAAAATTTTTAATATTAATATAAGCAAAATAAAAATCTTACTGCATCCAGAGTCCTATGTTCACTCTATTGTCAAATTTAAAGATGGTTTTTCAAAAATACTTATTCATGAAACAGATATGAAAATTCCCATATACAATTCACTGAAATTAAATCATTTAACGAAACTAAGAAATAATGAAATTAATTTTAATAAACTTAATAACTTAAATTTAAATATCATAAGTAGAAAACAATATCCAACACTTAAAATAATTGATTACTTTTCTTTTAAAAGCGATAGTTTATATGAAACAGTTTTAGTTAGCGCAAATGACGAATTGGTAGATTTATTTTTAAAAGGTAAAATTAAATTTTTAGATATACCAAAAAAACTCAATATGATAATGAAATTAAATAATTTAATAAAATTTAAATCTAAAAAACCCTCAAATTTTCAACAAATCGTAAATTTAAATAAATATGTGAGATTGAAAACAAGATCTTTATGTGTAAGATCTGAGAACAATGTCTAAAATTCTAAAAATACTTTTGTTGATAATTTTGTTTTCGACTCAAAGTTTTGCAGAGGTAGTAAACGAAGTTAAGATTGTCAATAATGATAGAATATCGAAAGAAACAATTTTGGTATTTTCTGATATTAAGTTAGGTAAAAATTATGACTCAAATGATCTTAATAAAATTATTCAGGATTTATATGATACGGATTTTTTCTCAAATGTTTCAATAGATTTCGCTAATGGAATTTTAACTATTAATGTAGTTGAAAATAAAATTATTCAAAAAGTAGATATAAATGGAATTAAAAAAAAAGAATTAGTAGAAATTTTAAAAAAACAGATTCTGTTAAAAGATAAAAATCCATTTGTCGAAAGTTTTGTATTAAACGATATTAACAGAATTCAAAAAATTCTTAAAAATTCTGGCTATTATTTTGCCAACGTAACAGACTCAATAATTGAAAATGATAATAATACAGTGAACGTAATCTATAATGTAGATATTGGAGAAAAAGCTTATATTAAATCGATAGAATTTATTGGTGATAAATATTACAAAGATAGATTATTAAGAAATATTATTGTTAGTGAGGAAGCTAAATTTTGGAAGTTTATCACCAATAGAAAATTTATTAATACTTCAAATATAGAATTAGATAAAAGGCTGCTTAAAAATTATTTTTTAAACAAAGGCCATTACAAAGTTGAAATTAATGATAGTCTTGTAGAATTTACTGAAGGAAATAATTTTAAATTAATATATAGTATAAATGCAGGTCCAATCTTTACAGTTAAAAACGCCTCTCTTAATCTACCTTTAGATTATGATCAAAAAGATTTTATAGTTATTGAAAAAAAACTAAAAAAAACAATAGGTAAAAATTATTCCTTAAATAGATTAAATAAAATAGCTAAAGAAGTTGAAAAGCTTACGTTCAAAAACGATTACGAATTTTTAAATGCTTCATTTAAAGAAACTATTTTAGAAAATAATACTTTAGATTTAATTTTTGAAATTAAAGAATTTAAAAAAAGATACCTTAAGCAAGTAAATGTATTAGGAAACAATATAACGCAAGAAAAAGTAATTAGAGATAATTTAGAAGTAGACGAGGGTGACCCATTTAACGAGTTATTACTTGCTAAATCAATAAATAATTTAAAAGCATTAAATATATTTGGAGATGTAGAATATGATTTAGTTTCTGATGAAAAAGATAAAAAAATTCTAAATATAATTGTAGAGGAAAAACCAACAGGTGAAATTTTCGCATCAGCGGGGACAGGAACAGATGGAACCACTTTTGGTGCTGGCATAAATGAAAATAATTTTATTGGAAAAAATATTCGTTTAAAAACTAATTTGAGAGTTAGCGAAGAAACGATAAGAGGTGGTTTTTCTGTAGTTAACCCGAATTGGAATTATACAGATAAAACACTAATATCCTCTATAGAAAGCAGTGTAAGTGATAAAATGACTGATTATGGCTATGAGACAAGCAAAACAGGTTTTTCATTCGGATCCACATGGGAACAATACGAAGATGTTTTATTTTCACCTAAAATTTCTTCTTTTTATGAAAAGCTAGATACAAATCAAAGTGCTAGTTCAAATTTAAAAAAACAAGAAGGTGAATATTTTGACTCTTCTTTTTCTTATGGACTTGATTTAGATAAAAGAAATCAAAGATTTCAAACATCTGATGGTTATAGAAGTACTTTTACCCAATCAATACCTATATTATCTGAGGATGCTGCGTTTTATAACAGCTATCAATTTACCACATTTAATCAATTCAAAGATATGATTACAAGACTTTCTATTCAAGGTTCTGCTATTAATTCTATAAGTGATGAAGATGTTAGAATTTCAAAAAGATTAAATATTCCATCAAGAAAGCTTAGAGGTTTTGAGTCTGGTAAAATAGGCCCGGTTGATGGGGGAGATTATGTAGGAGGAAATTACACAGCAGTATTAAATGCTTCTACTACACTGCCAGAATTTGGTTCAAATTTAGAGACAATAGATTTTCAACTATTTTTAGATGCAGCAAACGTATGGGGTGTGGATTATGACTCCACGCTTGATAATTCACATCTAAGGTCTTCGGTTGGTTTAAGTGTAGACTGGTATACACTCGTAGGTCCACTCAACTTTTCGTTTGCACAAACTATCTCTAAAGCTGATAGCGATACAACAGAAAGTTTTAGATTTAATATTGGTACAACATTCTAATGATTTTAAAAAAAATTTTATTTATTTTTTTTTTTATTTTATTTAATGCAAACGTTTTTTCTGAGGAAATTGTTTACATTAATATTGAAAAAATAATGAAAGAGTCTAAAGCAGGTAAACAAATTATAAAAAAAATTAACAAATCAAATGAGACCAATATAGCAAAATTTAAAAAAATTGAGGAAGATTTAAAAAATAAAGAAAAAGATTTATTATCAAAAAAAAATGTAATTAGTGAAAAAGAATTTAATGAAAAAATCAATATTTTAAAAGATCAAATTATTGAATATAGAACGAAAAGGCAAAATATAATTGAAGATACAACAAAAAAAAGAGTCAATGCTAGTGCTGAATTTTCACACAAAATAAAACCTATATTAACTGAATATGCTGCAAAAAATAACATTTCTATTATTGTTCAAAAGAAAAATATTATAATGGGAAAAAAAGAGTTGGATATAACTGACGATATTTTAAAAATAGTTGACAAAGAAATATCAAAAATTAAATTTGATTAATATGTCAAAGTTATCAAAAAAAGAAATAATAGATTTATTACCTCATAGAGAACCAATGTTACTAATCGATGAATTATTAGATATTGAAAAATTGAAATCTGCAAAAGCCATAGTCAATGTTAAAAAAAACAGTTTTTATGTTCAAGGTCATTTTCCAGGACAACCAGTTATGCCTGGTGTTTTAATAGTAGAAGCTTTTGGTCAGGCTGCTGCAGCACTTACCGCTCATGGTATTGATAAATCAACATATGAGAATAAATTAGTTTTTTTGATGAGCGTAGAAAAAGCTAGGTTTAGAAATCCAGTTATACCTGATTGTAGACTAGAATTACAGATAGAAGCAATAAGATCACATGGAAGAGTATGGAAATATAAAGGAGATGCCTTTGTCGATGGAAAAAAAATGGCTGATGCTCAGTGGTCAGCAACAATTGTTGATAGGAAATAATTAGCAATAAATCTTGATAAGCATTTAAAATAAGTTTTGATATTAAACTTA
>MDTD01145491.1_pt1 | contig 14839 bp, 27 predicted proteins | sample 811221 | NCBI WGS metagenome assembly MDTD01 (sample SAMN05326646, study PRJNA326480) | marine metagenome | isolation source: seawater | place: Pacific Ocean: South West | collected 2011
ATTACATAAACTCGTCCTTTTCTTTTAACGATTTTACAATCTTCACTTCTCTTTTTTACTGATGCACGTACTTTCATAATTTATTTTTTTAGTACCTATATGTTATTCTTCCTTTAGTTAAATCATAAGGACTCATTTCCATCTTCACTTTATCTCCTGGTAATAGTTTAATATAAAATTTTCTCATCTTTCCAGAAATGTGAGCAGTTACAATATGTCCATTTTCTAACTCCACATGAAACATAGCATTCGATAATGCTTTAATTATCGTACCATCTAATTCTATGTTTGCTTGTTTTGCCATTTTTTATTTTTTCAATTTCTTTTCTATTTCTTTAAAACTTGATAAAACCTCTGCTTTTCCTTTTCTAACTACAATAGTATGTTCAAAATGTGCCGAATATTTTTTGTCAGCAGTTATTATTGTCCATCCATCAGAAAGTTGTTTTATTCTTCTAGTTCCCAAATTAACCATAGGTTCTATAGCAATAACCATTCCTTCTTTTAGTTTAATTCCTCTTCCTCTTTGTCCATAATTCGGAACCTGTGGTTCTTCATGTAAATTTTCACCTACACCATGCCCAACCATTTCTCTTACAACTCCATATCCGAACTGTTCTACATGCGCTTGAATAGCAAAACCAATATCACCAATTCTGTTACCGGAAACTGCCTGTTCAATTCCTTTATATAAAGATTCCTTTGTTCTAATCAACAGATTTTTTACATCTTTAGAAACCTCTCCTACCTCATAAGTATAAGCAGAATCTCCATAGTAACCTTTCATAACAACTCCACAATCAATTGAAATAATATCTCCTTCGTTTAGTGGATTATCGTTTGGTATTCCATGTACAACTTGTTCATTTATAGAAGTACAAAGTGTATTCGGAAAACCACTGTAACCCTTAAATGCAGGACAACCTCCATTATCTCTAATAAATTCTTCTGCTATTTTATCTAGCTGAAGTGTAGTAACCCCTGGTTTTATAAGTGCTGATATCTTAGCATGGGTTTTAGCAACAAGTAAAGAACTTTCTCTTATTAAATCAATTTCTTCTTCTGATCTATAATATATCATTACATCATACTTCCAGAAGATTTACCTTTAATTTTTCCTTTTTCCATTAATCCGTCATAATGACGCATTAATAGGTGACTCTCAATTTGTTGAAGAGTATCTAATACAACTCCAACCATAATTAACAAAGATGTACCTCCAAAGAATTGCGCAAACTGAGGAGTCATATCTGGTTTTATATTTAATGCAATTCCAGGTAATATAGCTATTACACCCAAGTACAACGAACCTGGAAGTGTGATTCTTGACATAATATTATCTAAGTATTCAGCAGTTTTTCTTCCTGGTTTTACACCTGGAATAAATCCTCCATTTCTTTTCATATCCTCAGCCATCTGTTTTGGATTTACTGTAATTGCTGTATAAAAATAAGTGAATACTACAACTAATATAAAGAACAAGCAATTATACCAGAAACCGGTAAAATCTGAAAGTGTACTAGCTATTCCTGTTAAATCATCTGAGAAACCAGCTAATGTTACTGGAACAAACATAATTGCCTGAGCAAAGATTATTGGCATCACACCAGCAGCATTTACCTTTAAAGGAATAAACTGACGAACACCTCCATATTGTTTATTTCCAACAACTCTTTTTGCATATTGTACAGGAATTCTTCTTGTGCCTTGTACTAACAATATACACAAAGCAATTACAACTACTAAAATAACCATCTCTAATAAGAATATTACTAAACCTCCTGATTGAGCATTTAAGGCCATAGCAAACTCACTAGACAATGATGAAGGCAAAACAGCTATAATACCAATCATAATTAATAATGAAATACCATTACCTACACCTCCATCTGTAATCTTTTCTCCAAGCCACATTACAAATAATGTTCCAGTAACTAAGATAATAATAGAAGATAACCAAAATGCACTTTCTCCTAACAAGAAAGCTGTTTCAGGAAGAGTGTTTTTTAGATTTGCAATATATCCTGGCGCTTGACCTCCGGTAATTACAATTGTTAAATACCTTGTAATATTGTTGATTTTCCTTCTACCACTTTCTCCTTCTCTTTGTAACTTCTGAAAGTATGGAATAGCCATTCCTAATAACTGAATAACAATAGATGCGGAAATATATGGCATTATTCCGAGAGCGAATATAGACGCTTGTGAGAATGCACCACCCGTAAACATATTTAATAATCCTAATAGTCCATCAGCGGACTGAGCTTGTAAAGCTGCTAATTGAGAGGGATCAACACCAGGTATAACTACAAAAGAACCAAATCTGTAAATAGCAATAAACGCTAAAGTCATTAAGATTCTATTCTTAAGATCTTCAATCTTCCAAATATTCTGTATCGTTTGTATCAGTTTTCTCATTGTCTTTTTTATTCAGTTACAGTCTTTGAAATAACCTTCGCTGTTCCTCCAATTTTTTCAATAGCAGCTTTTGCGGAAGCTGAATAAGCATCAACTGTAATGTCAATTTTAGAAGTTAACTCTCCTCTTCCTAAAATTTTAATCAAATCATTTTTATAGGCCATTCCGTTTTCAACTAAAACTTCTTTTGTAATAGCTCCTTTAATCTTTTTATTAGTAATTACCTCTTGTAATCTATCTAAGTTGATTCCTAAATATTCTTTTCTGTTTGGGTTCGTAAATCCAAACTTAGGAACTCTTCTTTGTAAAGGTTGTTGACCACCTTCGAAACCACTCTTTTTTGAGTATCCTGAACGAGATTTGGCTCCTTTATGTCCTCTAGTAGAAGTACCTCCTCTTTTAGACCCTTCTCCTCTTCCTATTCTTTTTCCTTTTTTTATGGAACCTTCTGCAGGTTTTAAATTATGTAATTCCATTGTTTTACTTTTCTACTACTGTTATTAAGTGTTTTACTTTATGAACCATTCCTAAAATTTGAGGAGTGGCATTATGTTCAACAACTTTATTCATTTTTGTTAAACCTAATGCGTCTAAAGTCAATTTCTGATCCTTTGGCCGACCAATTCTACTCCTTACTTGTTTAATCTTAATCTTTTCCATTTTCTCTCCGATTAACCTTTAAATACTTTTTCTAAACTAACGCCTCTCTGGTTTGCTACTGTTCTAGCGTCTCTTAATTCTAAAAGAGCTTTTAAGGTAGCTTTAACTAAATTATGAGGATTAGAAGAACCCTTTGATTTTGCTAATACATCCTTAATTCCAGCACTTTCAATTACAGCTCTCATTGCACCTCCAGCTTTAATACCAGTACCATGAGAAGCTGGCTTTATTAATACTTGGGAACCTCCAAATTTAGAAAACTGCTCATGGGGAATAGTCCCATTTATAACTGGTATTTTTACTAAATTTTTCTTAGCCGCTTCTATTGCCTTTGCAATCGCAGTAGAAACGTCCTTAGATTTTCCTAAGCCGATTCCAACAATAGATTTCTCATCTCCAACAACTACAATTGCTGAGAATCCAAAAGCTCTACCACCCTTTGTTACTTTTACAACTCTTTGAACTCCTACCAATCTATCTTTTAACTCAATATCAGAAGAAGCCTTTACTCTTTTATTTTCTGCTAATTTAAACATATCTCTTTATTAGAATTTTAATCCTGTTTCTCGAGCTGCATCTGCTAAAGATTTGATTCTTCCATGGTATAAAAAACCACCTCTATCAAATTTTACAGACTTTACTCCAGCCTCTTTAGCCTTTTCTCCTATGAGAGTACCAACTAATTTAGCTTTTTCAATTTTATTTATTTTTTGTTCATCAATCGATTTTTCTCTAGAAGATGCAGATACAATTGTTCTTCCAGCTACATCATCAATTAACTGAGCGTAAATCTGTTTGTTAGATCTGAAAACAGCTAACCTTGGGGTCTCTCCAGTACCGCTAATTGTTTTACGGATTCTGTATCTTACACCCTGTCTTTTGTCTTTTCTTGATTGTGTCATTTTATCTTATATTTTAACTCGCAGCTGTTTTACCTGCTTTTCTTCTGATATATTCTCCAACATATTTAATTCCTTTACCTTTATATGGTTCTGGCTTTCTGAAGGATCTGATTTTTGCTGCCACAGCCCCAATTAATTGTTTATCAATAGATTTTAAAATCACAACAGGAGGCTGACCTTTTTCTGAAACGGTCTCCACTTTTACCTCACTTGGAATTTCAAAAACTATATTATGAGAGTATCCCGCAGAGATATCTAATTTCTGACCTTGATTAGCAGCTCTATATCCAACCCCAACCAATTCTAATTTCTTTTCATAACCTTTTTCTACTCCCTCTACCATATTAGCGATTAGGGATCTATACAGCCCATGAAAAGATCTTACTTGTTTATCATCAGAATTTCTAGAAAGTACTATCTCATTTTCATTCACAGAAACTGAAATAGAAGAATCTATACTTTGAGACAACTCTCCTAGTTTTCCTTTTACAGTTACAACACCATCTGAAACAGAAATTGATGTTCCTTCTGAGAATGATATTGGACTATTTCCTACTCTTGACATTTCTTTTTATATTATATTATTAGTAAACGTAACAAATTACTTCACCACCTACATTTAAATCTCTTGCTTCTTTATCTGTTATGACACCTTTCGATGTAGATAAAATTGCAATACCTAATCCATTAATTACTCTTGGCATTGTTTCCTGATTTGCATATTTTCTAAGTCCTGGCTTACTAACTCTTATTAATTTTTTAATAGCTGGTGTCTTTGAATTATACTTTAAAGCAATTTTTATATTTCCTTGATGATTTACACCATCTTCAAATTTATAACTTAATATATATCCTTTGTCGAATAATATCTCTGTTATAGACTTTTTAATATTAGAAGCGGGGATATCAACAACTGTATGGCCTGCTTTCTGGGCATTTCTTACTCTAGTTAAATAATCTGCTATTGGGTCTGTAAACATATCTTTTCTTTATTTCTTTATTACCAACTTGCTTTTTTTACACCTGGAATTAATCCAAAGTTTGCCATTTCTCTAAACTTTACACGAGAAATACCAAATTGTCTCATATAACCTTTAGGTCTTCCAGTTATCTTACATCTATTATGCATTCTGATAGGAGAAGCATTTTTTGGTAGCTTCTGAAGACCTTCATAGTCCCCCGCTGCTTTTAATGCTGCTCTTTTCTCCGCATATCTCTCTACACATTTAGCTCTTTTTACCTCACGGGCTTTCATTGATTCTTTTGCCATAACTTATTTATTTTTAAATGGTAAACCAAACTCTTTTAAAAGTGTCAAAGCGTCTTGATCAGATGTTGCACTTGTTACAAAAGTGATGTCCATTCCTGTAATTTTATTAATTTTATCAATACTAATTTCTGGGAATGCAATCTGTTCTTTTATACCCATAGTATAGTTACCTCTACCATCAAATCCCTTAACCTCTAAACCTTGAAAATCTCTAACTCTTGGAAGAGTAGAAGTAATAAATCTCTCTAAAAATTCATACATTTTATCTCCTCTTAAAGTAACCATAACCCCTACAGGCATTCCTTTTCTTAACTTAAAGTTAGAAATGTCTTTAGTTGCTTTAGTAATTAATGCTTTCTGACCAGTAATCATTGTCATTTCTTGCTGAGCTGCCTCAATTTGTTTTTTATCTGAACTTGCAGATCCTAAACCTTGATTTAAACAAATCTTTTCAAGTTTTGGTACTTGCATTACTGATTTATAATTACCCTTCAGATTTTGGATTATCTGATCAGAGTATTTCTTTCTTAAATTTGGTTTATATTCCATTATTTTATTACTTCTCCTGATTTTTTAGCGAATCTCACTAATTTACCTGTTTTTTCATCTCTTTTTCTTCCAACTCTTGTAGGGTTACCTGATTTAGGGTCTACTAACATAAGGTTAGAAATATCTATTGACGCTTCTTGCTTTAAAATACCTCCTTGTGGATTAGCTGCATTTGGCTTAGTATGTTTTGAAACCATATTTACACCTTCAACAATTGCTCTATTAGAAGAAGGAATTACTTTAATTATTTTCCCTTCTTTTCCTTTAGAAGTTCCAGCTAATACTACAACAATATCGTCTTTCTTTAATTTTAACTTTGTCATCTTATTATATTAGTTTATAACACCTCTGGTGCTAAGGATACTACTTTCATAAAATCATTATCTCTCAATTCTCTAGCCACCGGACCAAATACTCGAGTACCTTTCATTTGTCCACTTTCATCAATAATAACACAAGCATTATCATCAAATCTAATATAAGAACCATCCTTTCTTCTGATTTCTTTCTTTACTCTTACCATTACGGCTTTAACTACCTGCCCTTTCTTCACGTTTCCGGAAGGTGTTGCAGTCTTCACTGTTCCAACAATTTTATCTCCAACTGAGGCGTACCTTTTTCCTGTACCCCCTAGTACTCTAATACATAGAATTTCTTTTGCTCCACTATTGTCAGCTACTTTTACTCTTGATTCTTGTTGTATCATTATTTTGCTCTTTCAATTATATCAATTAATCTCCAATTTTTATTCTTGCTCAATTTTCTCGTTTCCATGATTTTTACTGTATCACCTTCATTACATGTATTTTCTTCATCATGAGCAATAAACTTTGTAGATTTCTTAACGAACTTACCGTAAAGAGGGTGTTTTACTTTTCTTTCTACCATAACAACTATAGACTTGTCCATTTTGTTTGAAGAAACTACACCAATTCTTTCTTTTCTTAAATTTCTTTCCATTTTTTTATTTATTCTAAGCTTCAATTCTTCTTCTAGAAAGTTCTGTCATAATTCTCGCTATTACTTTTCTAGTAACGGTAATTAATTTTGGGTTCTCCAATGGAGATACCTCATGACTCATTTTCATTTTAGATAACTTTTCTTTCTCAGAAGCTAAAATGTCCAGTAATTCATTTTCTGGAGTATCTTTAAAAATAGTTGCTTTCATTTATTTACTTTTGACTATATAATCTCTCTTTACTATAAACTTAGTTGTGATTGGAAGTTTCTGGGCTGCTAATCTTAAAGCCTCTTTAGCAGTATCAAAATCTACACCATCAATTTCAAACATTATTCTTCCTGGAGTTACTGTTGCAGCCCAATATTCTGGAGCTCCTTTACCTTTACCCATTCTAACCTCAGCAGGCTTTTTAGTAATTGGTTTACTAGGGAATATTCTTATCCACACCTGTCCTTGTCTTTTCATATAACGAGTTACTGCAATACGAGCTGCTTCGATTTGACGAGCTGTAATCCAACACTCCTCTAACGCTTTTATTCCGAAAGTTCCGAAAGCCAATTGATGTCCTCTCTGGGCATTACCTTTCATTCTGCCCTTTTGCATTCTTCTAAACTTTGTCTTTTTTGGTTGTAACATTTTACTTTCTCTTTAAAAATTATTACCTTTTTCTCTTTGGCCCTCTGTTGTTTCCTGCTTTCTTTCCTCCTTTCTGAGATTTGAAATGCAACATCAGATCTCTTTTTCCATATACTTCTCCTCTACATATCCAAACTTTAATTCCAATTAATCCATATTGAGTTAAAGCTTCTGCTAATGCATAGTCAATATCTGCTCTAAATGTATGTAGTGGTGTTCTTCCATCTTTATACATTTCAGATCTCGCCATTTCTGCTCCATTTAATCTGCCAGATATCTGAACCTTTATTCCTTCCGCTCCCATTCTCATGGTAGAGGCAATGGCCATCTTAATAGCTCTTTTATAAGAAATTCTTCCTTCTACTTGTCTAGCAATATTATTTGCAACTAAAGTAGCTTCTAAATCTGGTCTTTTAACTTCAAAAATATTTATCTGAATTTCTTTACCAGTAATCTTCTTGATTTCTTGTTTTAAGGTCTCTACTTCTTGACCTCCTTTTCCAATAATTATTCCAGGTCTGGATGTATGTACTGTAATAGTAACTACTTTTAAAGTTCTTTCGATAGCAATTCTAGATATACTAGCCTTTGACAATCTCACTTTTAGATAATTTCTGATTTTATCATCTTCAGCAAGTTTATCACCAAAGTCATTTCCACCAAACCAATTAGATTCCCATCCACGGATGTAACCTAATCTATTACCAATTGGATTTGTTTTTTGTCCCATATTAATTATTATCTGTATTTCTACTATCAACCACTAGTGTCACATGGTTTGATCTTTTTCTTATTCTATGTGCTCTTCCTTGAGGAGCGGGTTGAATTCTTTTTAGCATTCTTCCACTATCTACCTTAACTTCTGAAATATATAGATTACTTTCATCCATTCTTTTTCCTTCATTCTTCACTTCCCAATTTGCAAGTGCTGAAAGAAGTAATTTTTCCATTCTTCCAGAAGCCTCTTTCGGGTTCAATTTTAATTGTGCTAAAGCCTTATCTGCATCCATTCCTCTAATAAGATCCGCAATTAATCTCATCTTCCTTGGAGATGTAGGGCAGTTATTTAATTTTGCAAAAGCGATTGTTTTTCTCGCTGCTTTCATTGCATTTGCTTTTAATCTTTTTCTAGCTCCCATTTATTATTTCTTTTTATTTCCTCCGTGACCTCTAAAAGTTCTTGTAGGAGAGAATTCACCTAATTTATGACCAACCATGTTTTCTGTAATAAAAACAGGAATAAATTGTCGTCCATTATGAACAGCAATTGTTTTACCTACAAAGTCAGGAGCAATCATAGATGCCCTTGACCAAGTTTTTATTACTGAGTTCTTTCCTGTTTCATTCATTGCATCAATTTTTCTTTGAAGCTTATAATGAATATAGGGTCCTTTTTTTAATGATCTTGCCATAGTTTAATTCTTTTTTCTTCGCTCAATTATATACTTATCTGAAGCTTTTTTCTTATTTCTTGTTTTATATCCTTTAGCTGGAATGCCATTCTTAGATCTTGGAATACCTCCTGAATGTTTTCCTTCTCCACCTCCCATTGGATGATCAACTGGATTCATCACTGTTGATCTTACTCTAGGTCTTCTTCCTTTCCATCTACTCCTACCAGCTTTACCAGAAACTTGTAATTGGTTTTGAGAGTTAGAAACTGTTCCTATAGTGGCTAAACAAGTCATTAAAATTTGTCTAATTTCACCAGAAGCTAGTTTAATAGTAGCATACTTTCCATCTTTTGCCATTAATTGTGCATAAGATCCAGCAGATCTAACTAAAATACCCCCCTGAGCTGGTCTTAACTCAATATTATGAATTAATGTACCTAATGGAATATTAGCCAAAGGCAATGTATTTCCTACATTGATTGGAGCTTTCTCTCCTGAATTCAATTCCATTCCTACTTTTAAACCTTCTGGAGAAATAATATATCTCTTTTCTCCATCAGCATAGTTTAACAAAGCAATATATGCAGTTCTATTTGGGTCATATTCTATAGAAGCTACTTTTGCAGCAATTCCAAACTTATTTCTTTTAAAGTCAATAATTCTGTATCTCTGCTTATGACCTCCTCCGACATGTCTAATAGTCATTTTACCCCTATCATTCCTTCCTCCAGTTCTTTTTTGCTTAACTAGTAAACTCTTTTCAGGGGTTGAAGTTGTAACTTCATCAAAAGACCTTGCTACTTTATGTCTTTGTCCAGGGGTATTTGGTTTTAATTTTCTAACTGCCATTTTCGTCTAATTATATATTACTGTAAAAATCAATACTATCCCCTTCAGACAAAGTAACAATCGCTTTTTTATAAGTCTTTGTTCTTCCAGAAATAAAACCTGATTTAGTACCTCTAGTTCTTTTCTTTCCAATACAAACCATAGTTCTAACTGACTCAACAGTTACATCATATGCTTCTTCTACTGCTTTTTTAATCTCTATTTTATTTGCAGATTTATCAACAACAAAACCAAAACGATTTAAACTTTCCGCTTCAGCCGTCATTTTTTCAGTTATTACTGGTTTTATTAAAATATTCATCACTTCTATTTTTTATAATTCTTCTCTATTTCCTTAATTGAAGACTCAACTAACATCAATTTATTAGCATTCATCAAATCGTAAGTTGTTAAAGATGAAGCACTTAAAACTTTTGACTTTTTTAAATTTCGGGAAGACAAAATTATGTTTTTATTTGAATCTGCAAGGATTAATAAAGTTTTATTATTCTCTTGTTCTAAATTAGATAAGATTTTAACATATCCTTTAGTACTTGGTGAATCCATAGAAAAATCCTCTAACACAATGATATTCTTATCTTTAGCCATTTGAGAAAGCGCTGATTTACGAGCTAATGTCTTCACCTTTTTATTTAATTTAAACTCATAGTTTCTTGGACGAGGACCGAAAACTCTACCACCACCTCTAAACAAAGGATTTTTAATATCACCAACCCTGGCTGCTCCCGAACCTTTTTGCTTTCTAAGCTTTCTTCTACTTCCCGAGATCTCTCCTCTTTCTTTTGATTTGTGAGTTCCTTTTCTTTGTGCAGCTAAATAATGTTTCACATCTAAGTAAATAGCATGATTATTTGGTTCTATACCAAAAACATCTTTACTTAAAGTAACTGACTTTGACGTTTCCTTTCCTTTTGTATTATAAACTGATAATTTCATTATTTCTCAATTGTTATATATGAATTATTTGCCCCCGGTACAGAACCATTAACTAAAATCAAATTTCTATCAGTAATTACTTTCATAATTTGTAGATTTTCAACTTTAACTCTTGCATTTCCTGTTTGACCTGCCATTCTCATTCCTTTAAATACTCTCGCTGGATATGAAGCGGCTCCAATTGAACCTGGATGTCTTTGTCTATTATGCTGACCATGAGTAGCATCATTTACTCCAGCAAAACCATGTCTTTTTACAACTCCCTGAAAACCTTTTCCTTTAGAAGTTCCTACAACTTCTACAAAATCACCCTCTTCAAATAATTCCGTTGTTAGAGTATCTCCTAAATTTACATCCTCAAATGAATTGAACTCTACCAATTTCTTATGCATTGGCGAATTTGCTTTATTAAAATGTCCTTTTAAAGCTCTATTAACTCTTTTATCTTTTTGTTCTCCATAACCAATCTGTACAGCATTATAACCATCTACCTCTTCAGTTTTTATTTGAGTTACAGTACAAGGACCAACTTCAAGAACTGTACAAGGAATATTTTTTCCTTCCTCAGAAAAAATACTTGTCATTCCTATTTTTTTACCTATTAAACCTGGCATCTTATTATTATTTATATTACTTTAATTTCTACATGAACTCCTGAAGGAAGTTCTAACTTCATTAATGCATCAATTGTTTTTGATGATGCATTATATATATCCATTAATCTTTTATGTGAAGATAATTGGAATTGTTCTCTCGCCTCTTTATTTACGTGAGGTGATCTAAGAACAGTATAAATCTTTTTATGAGTTGGAAGGGGTATTGGACCACTAACAACTGCTCCAGATGTTTTAACTGTTTTTACAATCTTTTCAGAAGATTGGTCAACCAAATTATGGTCAAACGATTTTAATTTTATTCTAACTTTTTGTGACATAATATATTATTGTTGTACTCCTGTTGTTTCTGATATTACTGTATCTGCTATATTTTTAGGTGCAGTTTGAAAATTAAAAAATTCCATAGTAGAAGTTGCTCTACCAGATGATATTGTTCTTAAATCAGTTACATATCCAAACATTTCAGACAAAGGAACTTTTGCTTTAACTAATTTAGAACCAGATTTGTCCTCCATACCTTCAACCTGACCTCTTCTTCTATTTAAATCACCAATAATATCTCCCATATTCTCTTCAGGAGTTATTACATCTAATCTCATTATTGGTTCTAATAACTCTGGTCCTGCTTGTTTAACAGCAGCTTTGAAAGCAATCTTAGCACATAATTCAAATGATAACGCATCAGAGTCAACATCATGATAGGAACCATCAAATAATCTTATTTTCATAGAGTCTATCGGGAAACCAGCTAGAACACCATTTTCCATTGCAGCTTGGAAACCTTTCTCAACAGATGGTATATATTCTTTTGGAATATTTCCTCCCTTAATTTCATTAATAAATTGTAACCCTTCACCTTCAAAATCAGAGTCAACTGGCGATAATTCAAAATTTATATCAGCAAATTTACCTCTACCACCTGACTGTTTCTTATACACTTCTCTATGAATTATAGATTGTGTTATAGCTTCTTTATAAGAAACCTGTGGTGCACCTTGGTTACATTCTACGTTAAACTCTCTCTTCAATCTATCAATAATAATATCCAAGTGTAATTCACCCATTCCAGAAATAATAGTCTGTCCAGAATCATGATCTGTTTTTACTGTAAATGTTGGGTCTTCTTCAGCAAGTTTAGCGAGCGCAACTCCTAATTTATCCATATCTTTTTGAGTTTTTGGCTCTACGGCAATTCCAATTACTGGATCTGGGAAATCCATGGATTCTAATACAATAGGAGCATTTTCTGCACATAAAGTATCTCCTGTTCTAATATCTTTAAACCCTACTAACGCAGCAATATCACCAGCTTGTAAAGAATCAATCTGATTTTGTTTATTAGCGTGCATTTGGAAGATTCTTGAAATTCTTTCTTTTTTGTTCGTTCTTGTATTAAATACATAAGAACCTGATTCTAATTTACCAGAATATGCTCTAGTAAAACATAATCTACCTACATAAGGATCTGTTGCAATTTTAAATGCTAAAGAAGCAAATGGTTCATCTATTGAAGGTTGTCTTACTGATTCTTCCTCGGTTTTAGGATTAGTACCTACAATACCTTCTGTATCCATTGGAGAAGGAAGAATTTCCATAACCATATCTAACATAGCTTGAACACCTTTATTTTTAAAGGCGGAACCACACATCATAGGAACAACTTTTCCTGAAATTGTAGCTTGTCTTAAAGCAGATAAAATTTCTGACTCAGTTAATGAATTTTCATCCTCAAAATACTTCTCCATTAAAGATTCATCAAATTCAGCGACCGCTTCTAATAATTGCCCTCTATATTCTCTTGCTTCATCTAAGATGTTAGCAGGAATTTCAACCTCCTTAAAAGTCATACCTTGGTCTTCCTCATTCCATACAATACCTCTGAAATTTATTAGATCAACAACACCTTCAAAAGATTCTTCGGCCCCGATAGGAATTTGCAATGGCAATGCATGTGAACCTAACATTTCTTTTACTTGAGAACAAACATTTAGAAAATTAGCTCCTTGTCTATCCATTTTATTAACAAAACCAATTCTTGGGACATTATAATTATTTGCCAATCTCCAGTTAGTTTCAGATTGAGGTTCAACTCCATCTACTGCAGAAAATAAAAAGACTAATCCATCTAACACCCTTAGTGATCTATTTACTTCAACAGTAAAATCTACGTGACCCGGTGTATCAATGATATTTACATGGTAATCCTTACCTCTGTAGGGCCAGTTTAAAGTAGTTGCAGCTGAAGTAATAGTAATACCCCTCTCCTGTTCTTGTTCCATCCAATCCATTGTTGCAGCACCATCATGAACCTCTCCGATTTTATGAGAAACACCACCATAATATAATATTCTCTCAGTAGTAGTAGTTTTTCCAGCGTCAATATGAGCTGCAATTCCAATATTTCTTGTATATGTTAAATCCCTTTTTGCCATATTCTTTTCTTCTTAAAATCTAAAATGTGAGAATGCTTTATTTGCTTCAGCCATTCTATGTGTATCCATTTTCTTTTTGTAAGCGGCTCCTTCCTCTTTATATCCCGCTATAATTTCGGATGATAAATTAACCGCCATAGTTTTTTCATTTCTATTTCTAGCCGCGGCTATCAACCACTTCATTCCTAAGGAAACCTTTCTATCCTCTCTTACTGGTTGAGGAATCTGAAAAGTAGCTCCTCCAATCCTTCTACTTCTTACCTCTACATGAGGTGTAATATTTTCTAAGGCTTTTTCCCAAACTACTAATGCATCTTCATCTTCTACTTTTGAAGCTACAATATCTAAAGCACTATAAAATACCTTAAATGCAATACTTTTCTTACCATCCAACATCAGATTATTTACAAACCTTGTAACTTCAACGCTACCAAATTTTGGGTCTGGTAATAATATTCTTTTTTTCGCTCTTGACTTTCTCATTTTCTAAAATCTATTTATTTCTTCGGTCTTTTTGCTCCATATTTTGACCTTCTTTGTGTTCTATCATCTACACCTGAGGTGTCTAAAGCCCCTCTCACAATATGATATCTCACTCCAGGAAGATCTTTTACTCTACCACCTCTTACTAGAACAATTGAGTGTTCTTGCAAGTTATGACCTTCTCCCCCAATATACGCGTTTACTTCATTTCCGTTTGTCAATCTTACCCTAGCAACTTTTCTAAGTGCAGAATTAGGTTTTTTAGGTGTAGTTGTGTATACCCTGGTACATACACCTCTTCTTTGGGGACAACTGTCTAAAGCTAAAGATTTACTTTTCTTCTTTATCTTAACTCTTCCTTGTCTTACTAACTGTTGTATTGTTGGCATAATTTTCTTTACCTTAATTTTTTATTAAAATGGTCGGCAAATGTAGTAATTATAATTATCATAAAGAAAAGGAAGTTTGTTTTTTTTGATAAAATTAATTTTCTAGGAGAAAATATAAACTTTAACAAGTTTAAAATTAATGATTTTAAAGTACAATTAAATATTAATACAACTGCATATTGATACAAAATTGTGAAAAACGAAAGTTAGCGAGTATGCCATTTTTCACATACTAACGTCTTAATTTAGAGTAATTTTTTGGTATATTTTTTTGTTGTTTATAGTGATTTCTACAAAGTAAACTCCTTTACTTTTACTTCCTCTTTCTATCACTAATTCTCTC
>MDTD01193543.1_pt1 | contig 14836 bp, 16 predicted proteins | sample 811221 | NCBI WGS metagenome assembly MDTD01 (sample SAMN05326646, study PRJNA326480) | marine metagenome | isolation source: seawater | place: Pacific Ocean: South West | collected 2011
AAAAATATTAATGAAGAATTGATTTCAATTTATGGAGAAGAAATATCATTTACTCCTTCTAAGAGTCATATTTTGCTTTGGCTAAGCCCAATTATTATTCTTATTATTTTAGTAATCTCTGTAAGAAAGAAATATAAATTAAAAAATTAATAATTACTCTTGATAAGGCCTTGTAGAAACATAAAGAGACAATAAACTCAATATAGGAAAAATAGAAACACCAACAATTGGGATATCGACTGATAAAAACTTATATTTAACAAATAATGTCGTAAGAAATATTATAAAAAAACCAATACTAGAGCCCATTAAAAGTCTTTGTGCTCCTGATTTAACCGAAACTCTTGCCAAAAAAAGTATCATACCTATTGTGAATATACCTGAACCCATTAAATATCTTAATATAATCGCAATCTCATATGCTAATTCATTTTCTTGTATGCCCGGAAACATTGCAATGTTAATTTGTTTATTCAAGAAAAAAAAACATACGCCAATAGTCATCATTACTATTCCATTCAGTGCTAATACTGCCCTTGATTTTCCCATCAGTGAAAAATATTATAAACATGAAAAAGCATTGTCCAGAAAATTACTAGTTTCTATTTATATAAGTAAATGAGCTTTTATTACCTGATGAAGTTTATTCTAATATTTAGTTTTTTATGATCTTTTTGGGATAAATGTTTATTTAACTTTCGATTTATATAACCAAATATTCCAATGATAATTAAAGTTAGTATGATGAAATAAAAACCAACTATTGGATAGGGTATAAAGGGATTAAATGTTTTTTCTGCGAAGTAACTTGCATAATATATTGCATCTCCTTTTTGCTTCCATGCTGGAAATCCTGTAAAAAAAACTAGAGTTGTTGCATGAAATAGAAAAATTGCCTCATTTGTGTAAGAAGGCCATGCTAGACGTAACATTGTTGGCCAAATAATTCGTTTAAATTTTTTTTTATGACTAAAGCCAAAAGAGTCTGCGGCTTCAATGTCGTCACTAGGTACTGCACGAAGAGCACCATAAAAAATTTCAGCAGCATAAGCGGATGTGTTAAAAAATAGGACTATGAGTGCTCCAAGCCATGCTTTCGTAAGCCATCGAGTTTCAACTGTTATACTCACAAAACCTAATTCTATATCCATACCTAATTTCGGAAGAATTATAAATAAATCATAAGCAAAGAAAAACTGGATGAATAAAGGTGATCCCCTAAATATAAAGATAAAGGCTCTGGAGGGTCCATTGATTAACCATAATTTGGAATTTTTACCTAATGCTAAAGTAGTTGCGAAGAAAAAACCAAAGAGTAAAGCAAAAATAGCAAAATATATATTCCAAATCATGCCAGAGCCAATTAAAACAAATTGCTCACATAATGTAATTTCTGATTTTGGTAAAAGACGCTCGCCATATCCAATTGATCTTAATCCATAATCTGCGAGCGTTTGAAAACAGCTCATTTTAATTAACCCTTCCAGCCATTGTAGCTTGTCCAATTGACAAACGAGAAGACAACCTGTCCAAAACTAATTGTGATAAATAAGTCAAAACTAAATAGAAAATCATAAGGATAGAAAAGTACCATGCACGCCAATCTGGATGAGGATAATCATAAACACCAGTTTTTATTCCTCCTAATTCTTTTGCCCAATAAACTATGTCTTCTATCCCTAATAAAAAAAGGAGTGGTGTGGCTTTTATCAAAATCATCCACAAATTTGATAAACCTGGTAGGGCGTAAATCCACATCTGCGGTAGGAGTATACGTCTAAAAATTTGACTAGAGCTAAGCCCGAATGCTTCGCCAGTTTGAATTTGGGCTTTTGGAACTGCAGCCATTGCACCAAAAAGCACATTCCCAGTGAACGCTCCAAAAACAAAACCAAATGCTAATAACGCCAATGAAAATCCATAAAAATCATGAACCCATTCACTCGCAGAACTTAATGGAAGTTTTGCAGCCGAACATACCACAAAATCATTACCCTGCCTGATAGCCTCTGTTACCTCTGGGCAAAGAACTTTATGGCGTAAATACTCAAAGGCCTGATCAAGAGCTATGGGAATGAATAAAAAGAAAACGATATCTGGCACGCCTCTTATCATTGCAAGATATCCTTTTCCAAGATATCTAAAAAAACTAATGGATGATCTTGAGGCTATTGAACCAGCAAATCCAAAAGCCATTGCTAATGGTGCAGCTAGTGAAATCAAGAGAATTACAACTAAAAAAGAACTATAGAAAGACATATGCTTAGGCGTAGTGATGTAACAGGAAAGCCACATCAAGCCCTCAAGGCTTTTTGGATCCACACAATAATTAAACATCAGTTTTAAATCTCATTATCTATTGTTTTTTGAGTAATGAAATCAGAAATCAACGAATGTCTCTCACCATTTATAATTTCCTCCATGCCAAGCTTACCTGCCAAAGGTGCATTAGTAATGCCTGAGTGCATAACTGATAAATAAATACCCTCCACCTCTTTTCCAAATTGATTTTTTAATCTTCCGATTTTAGGTCTGCCATCTAAAGGTAAAGGTCTTCTCCCTAAGGTAAAATGATCAAGTAATATTTCATCATTATAATTAAGTCTTAAGGCCATGTCCTTTACAAGCTTTTCTGCAGCTTTTTTTATATTCCTCTCATTGCTAGCATCATCATTGAACTTACCCCCAATTATTAAACGTCCTTTATCATCTTGTCTCACATGAAAATTTAATCCTGTAATGGGAAACTTTAATAATTGTGGAAGCGGCTTTGTATAAGCTAGCAATCCTAAAGTAGAACACATTTTAAAATTTATATTTATACTTGATAATAATTCAGGTGTTCCAAGACCAGCTGCTAAGATTATCTCGTCGGCATACAGTACTTCTCGTAAAGTTCTCAGGCCTATTACTCTATTACTCTCACAAATTAAATCAGTTACCTTAATATTTCTAATATCAGACCCGCTAGCTTTAATTAATTCTGATGTGAATTTAGATCCTTCAATTGCTAAGTCATGCTTTCCAAATCCTGCTTGACTTGGAATTTTTTTTAATTGATGCAATTTTTTTTGGATTTCAGATTGAAAAACCAAATCAACCGAATGGCCCCAAGATTTATGCTCATTAATCATATGGTTCAATTCACTGTCATTTAAATCCCAAAAAAAGGCACCTTTTGAGAGATGCTTTAAATTTCCAACTTCTTCTAACAACTTTGGCCAATAATTTAGATTGGCCAATCTAAAATCAGCATAACTTTTATCGTTAACAGCATATCCATTTACCCATCCCCAAGAATTAGTAGTGGCTTGTTTGCTATCACCGGGTAATGAGTCTGAGAGAATAGTTATTTTATTTAAATTATGTTGAGATGCGTGATAAGCAAAAGAGGCTCCAACAATACCCCCTCCAACTATAATTATATTTTGCAAAATTTAATAATTTTAATTATTAGGTTTTATCCTATTAATTTAAATTATATCAGGAGAATCTAAAGAGTGTGAAGGCTTGATCTTCACACTCAAAATTTTTATTCAAAGGACTTTAAAAAGTATTTGCATCTGCACCAAACCATTTTTTTATTAATGCATTCAGAGATCCGTCGTCTTTCATAGAGCTAATAGCTTTGTTCATTTTAGCTTTTAGATCTCCATCGGACTCACGGATACCCATTCCAACACCTCCGCCAATTGATACCTCACCAACTGCAGCGAATTCACCATTAGACTCGGCTATGATCGGTAACAAGTAGTCTCCATCAGCTAAAACAGCGTCGGCCTCTCCATTCTGTACTGCAGAAATGGTTTCCTCTGCGGTGGCAAATTCAACTAAAGTTGCGCCGCTCTCTGCGACATAGCCTGCCTGAATAGTAGAAGTCTGAGCTGCTATTACACCACCATCTACATCAACATCCGCGCCGCTTAAACCCATATATACTGATGGTGATGGCGGGAAATAATCTTGGGTAAAGTCAATAACTTCATCACGCTCCGCAGTAATGGACATACCAGCGATGATAGTATCGTAGTTACCAGAAACTAAGTTAGGAATAATTGAGTCCCATTCATTTATAACCCAAACGCAATCCAAATTAGCTCGAATACATAGCATGTCACCTACATCTTTCTCAAATCCATCAACCTCTCCATTGTCATTAATAAAGTTGTATGGAGGATAAGCTCCCTCAGTACCCATTCTTACAGTTTCAGCCCATGCAGAAACAGTAAACAACAAAGCAGCAAGAGCTGATAATATTGTCTTCTTCATAATTTTCTCCTTTAAGTTCTTCCTCTAAAATTAAATAAATATAAACTAAATTCATATAAATGAACAAACATTTATAAAAATTTTAATAAATAAAGCAATTATCTAAGAAGAGTAGAATAAATCAGCATTGATTATACTACCATTTTGAATGTCGATGTTAGTATAACGAATAGTTCCTTTAATTTTTGCAGTAGACTTTATGTAAAGGTCTCTTGCTTGTATATCTCCGTCAATTTCACCCTCTATTGTAATACTGTCCCCTGTGACTGTCCCCTTAACAAATGCAGACTGTCTCACATTTATGGTTGCGGCTTTAATAGTTCCATTAATATTGCCAGAAAATTCTATATAGTCTTTTGCTTCAATAGAGCCATGTATTTTTACATCCTTAGCTAAGTTAGATTGATTGATAGTATCTTTTTCGGTATCAAACACATAAGTAGTATTTTTATCTTCGCTTTTTTCGTTTGATCCAAATATTGACATTATTCTTGGCCCTCTTCATCAATGTTATTGGTGTCACTTTCAACATCATCAATATTTTCATCAGCGTTAGAGGATAGAGGATTGTAAGTTTGAATACTGCCTCGATGCCTAAGAGTTCCTTGTAACTTTGCGCCATAGGTTACTTGTAAAGATGAGTATTCTATTGTTCCTTTAATATCAGCTGACTGATTGACTATCAAACTTGACTCTGATGTTATTTCTCCTTCGACATGTCCAGAAATAACAACATCTTGCCCAGACAAATCTCCATTAAAGTTACCTGAGGTGTTGATGCTTATGCTTGAACTTTTAAGGGTTCCGCTAAGAGATCCGGATATGTCGGCACTTTCTGCTCCTTCAATTCGACCTTCAACTCTCACACCAGAGCCAACCATAACCACCTTTGAGTCGTTACCTTGCGTAACAGAATCTGTATTAGATTCATCCATAACTTACCCTAGCACAAACCAGATTTTTATAAATTAAAATAGAAAGATAAAAAAGCTTGAATAATTTAGTTTTTTTAACTTTTAAATAAATTTTTCCAAAATTTAATATTTGTATTTAAAAAAATTGACTAAATTTACTTATTTTTTTTGGAAGAATTATAATTAAGAATATTAATGGAATACAAAAGATGAAATATTAAATACATGACAGTTTTGGAGCTTACAAATTTACATAAAAATTTTGGGGACAATGAAGTTCTCAAGGGTATTGATTTAATTGCCAATAAAGGAGATGTAATAAGCATCATTGGTAGCTCAGGTTCTGGTAAAAGCACAATGCTTCGCTGTATTAACTTTCTCGAAAAACCAAATAGTGGTATTATTAATGTCTGTGGCAATCTTATTGATTGCAATAATGAAAATTTAAATGATCCTAATAAAGATCTCGAATTGAGAATTAATTCCATCAGGAAAAAATTAGGAATGGTGTTTCAAAGCTTCAATTTATGGAGTCATTTGACAGTTTTGGAAAATATTATCGAGGCACCAATACAAGTATTAGGAAGAAATAGAAGAGAAGCAGAAGATTTTGCTATTCAATTATTAAGGCAGGTAGGAATTGAAGAAAAAGCAAAAGAGTATCCTGCTCATTTATCAGGGGGACAACAACAACGGGCTGCTATTGCAAGAGCTCTTGCAATTTCACCAGAAATATTATTATTTGATGAGCCTACATCTTCCCTTGACCCTGAACTAGTTGATGAGGTTTTATCTGTCTTGAAAAAATTAGCTGAGGATGGAAAGACAATGTTAGTTGTTACTCACGAAATGGAATTTGCAAAGAAAGTTTCTAATAAAGTTATTTTTTTGCATGAGGGATTAATTGAAGAGCAAGGACATCCTGACACAGTATTTACAAATCCCCAATCTCAGCGATGTCGGGATTTCTTATTTAATAGACGTGACTAGTAAATTTTTATAATTTGTAAAAGTGAATTCACTACTAATATTTACAGTTAGATTGTTAGATTTTTATACACTGATAATCTTCTTCTATGTAGTAGTTTCATGGTTGTTTCATTTTAACATACTCAATAGTCAAAATATATTTTTGTGGAAAGTCTACGAGAGTTTTAAAAAACTTACTGACCCTCCTTTAAATTATATAAGAAGGTATTTACCAAATTTAGGAGGCTTAGATATCTCACCTGTTCTATTGATTTTAATTATTTATTTATCTAAAGATTTACTCATTGAGTACTGGCCAAGAGGATAGGGAGGATATTCAAGATGGCAAATATTATTGACGGAAAGGATTTTGCAGCAAAAATTAGATCTCAAGTAAAAGAAGACTCAGAAAGACTTATTGAAAAAAGCAAAGTAGACCCTTGTTTAGCTGTTGTGTTAGTAGGCGAAAATCCTGCTAGTAAAGTTTACGTTGGAGCAAAAACAAAGATGGCAGCTGAGTGCAATATAAAAACAAAAGACTATAAATTAGACAACACAACAGACCAGCAAACACTTATTAAGCTAATTAATTCTTTAAACGAAGATAAAAGTGTTCATGGTATTTTAGTTCAATTACCATTGCCTAAACAAATCGATGAGCGAAGTGTAATTGATGCAATTACTGTTGAAAAAGATGTTGATGGGTTCCATGCAATTAATGCAGGACGTCTTTCCATAGGTGGTGAAATGCTAAAAAAAGCTTTTATACCATGCACGCCACTTGGATCACTACTACTATTAAAAGATAGCGTTGATGATTTAAAAGGAAAAAATGCAGTTGTAGTTGGTAGATCAAATATTGTTGGTAAGCCTATGTCTCAACTTTTAATTGAAGAGTCGTGTACTGTTACAGTTGTTCACTCTAAAACAAAAAACATTGAAGCAATTTGTTCTAAAGCCGATGTGGTGGTCGTAGCTGCAGGGAGGCCCGAGATGGTAAATGGTGACTGGCTAAAAGAAGGTGCTGTCGTAATTGATGTTGGAATTAACAGAGTGTCCATTACCAAAGAAGACGGAAGTGAGGGTAGCAAGATAGTGGGAGACGTAGACTTCGAAAGTGCTTCGAATAAGGCTTCAAAAATTACTCCGGTGCCCGGAGGCGTAGGCCCTATGACGATTGCTTGTCTTTTAAGAAATACTGTTACCTCAGCATATAGACATGCAGGTCTTAGTGATCCACGGGGAACCGTAGATTCTGAGTCAAAAAATCAGTAAATCGATATTTAGATAATTAAATTATCCAATAAGGTTAAGTTTTAATTTTACCAGAAATTGTACCACCTGGAGTGGTTACGTTTCCTTGCTCATCAATTACAACTGGCCCTGAAACTGGGTCAGTAACCCCTAACTCTGGGGTAATTTCTTCTAATAAGTCTCTAATTGTGTCAAGATAAGCAATCATTTGCTGACGAGCGTTTGCTAAACTTTGTTCATCAGCCCACTCCATTATACTACAATAAGATCTATCTCCAGTTTTAATAACTTTTCTAAACAAGACCCCATCAGGATTGACAAATTTTTTATGTGAGTCTTCAAATTTGGACTCATCTCCAGATTTAACGATAAACCGCACTACATTCATGAATTTGGGCATCTTCTAATATTATCTAAAATTTAAATAAATGCAGCAATATTTGTATTATTTAACATTTTATTTGACCCATTTTAGGTTTTTTCTTGTAAATTAAAGCTATGTCAAATTCTAATGATTCGAATAAAAAATTTACGATAGCAGCCTATGCTTGGTTGATGTTTGTTACAAATTATTATCGAAGAGTGAGTGATTTAGATTTAAATTTTGACGAAATGATGACTTTGAATACAGTCGTCACACAATGGCTATACAAAATAAATTCTCGAGATCCCAAATCTAGGAATGAAATTATGGAAATGACAGACGATGATATTAAAAGCCATTTTGTTGGCTCTCGACTTTCTATATTAAGTATTGCTAATATACTTAACCAACCTAAAGAGTCAGTTAGAAGAAGGGTTCAAAAGTTAATCGATTATCAATTAATTATGAAAGATGAAAAAGGTGGTCTTACAGTAAGTGAAAATTATACAAAATTAGTGGGCTCCTTTGGTGTTGAAACTCAAAAAGAACTTGCAAAACTATTAAAAAATTTTAGTCAATACGACATTATTAATTCTCTAATAGAGTCTGGTGAAAAAGCACTTTCATGAAAAGGCTTTTGGCGTTTTCTTTTTATGATGTAGGAAATTCTGTATTTCCTATGATTGTGATAAGTGCTCTGACATCAAGCTACTTTGTAAATCATGTTTCTAATGATCCTCAAACAGGAACTGCTTTGTGGCAGTTAACAATTGGAATATCAGGAATTTTCGTAGCTATGGTAATGCCTTATTTTGGCAATTTAGCAGATAGCTTAAAAAATGGACGACTAATTTTTCTTCGCTTATTTACAGCTCTTTGTATAACTTCAATATTTCTTTTTTGGTTTATATTGCCTTCGTCAAACTACATCTTTTTTACATTAATAATTTTATTTTTTGGAAGCATTAGCTACGAAACCTCTAATGGTTTCTATAACTCTACTTTAAAAAACTGTAGTTCATCTAACTTAACGCTTAGTTCTGGCGTGGGTTTTGGTTCGGGTTATTTAGGTGGTGTTATTATTTTATTGGTACTTTTACAAAATTTTGTATTACCGGAAGAAAAATTATTTGATATCTCAACAGAAAATCAGACTCATTTGAGATTTGTACATATTATTTTAGCACTTTGGTTTTTGATATTTTCCATTCCATTGCTCTTTTTTTGTAAATTTGATAATGAAAATCCAGAATCAATAAAAAAAACGACCGTTAAGATAAAAGATTTAATATGGAATAATGGCCTAACTAATACAGGAAGATTTCTTTTTGCAAGGATGCTTTATGCAGATGGTCTTGTTATTGTCACTACCGGTATTGGGATTTTTGGAACTGCCGTAATTGGACTATCTATCAAAGAAATATTGGTAGTAGCCATTATTGCCAACATTAGTGGGGCTCTTGGGTGCTACGTCTATGGAATTTTATTCAAAAATGACAAAAAAATAATTATATTCAATCTTCTATTATTAATAATTATCGTAGTTGGTATCTCTACCAGCAAAACTCCAATGCAATTTATCGTTTTAACTATTATTGGAACTTTTTTTTCTGGCCCACTGCAAAGTTCAAGTAGGGTAGTTATGGCTGCCCTCACTTCAAATCAGTCCCAAGGTTTTGGTTTTGGAATGTTTACTTTATCTGGGAAAATAACTGCTTTTATCGGTCCAATCTTAGCAGGCATTTTAACATTTTTATTTTCACAAAGGATTGGTTTTGGTTTTTCTATAGTTTTACTTACAACGGGTTTATTTTTTATGATGAAAGTAAGTTATAAAGACTCTTAATAACTTAATATTTGATCTCTAAACTGGTAAAATTCATTACTATTTCTAGATAAAGATAACCCTAGAGATTTATTATCTTTATTTTCACAGCGCTTGTAAGCTTTTACGAATGTTGAATAAGGGGTGAAGCCTATTGAAGGGGTTTGAAGCACTCCTTCCCAACAAAAAGTTTTAAGCTCAGCTCTTTTATCTTTCACATTGAATCCACTTAAATCGACACATTCAAAAAGTAATTTTAGAATATTAATATAGTAGTCCAACGGTATTTCATGATGTTCAATTTCTGGAAAAAGAGGCGTTGTTTTCTCTTCTTTGATATTATGAGCATCAGATAAATAGTTACACTGTTCAGCGATAATATTGAATTCATTTAATATGCTACTTGCTGATATATCATTTCCTAAGTTATCTTTTAAAATGATTTCGCTTGGCGTCATTTCATCTTTGAGTCGGCTCTTTTTCATCGAGTTTTTAATTTCCTTTTTAATTTTTTGACAGTGTTTTTCAATTTGCTTAAGACTTTGTGATAGCATTTTTATTGTTTGATGGTTCATTACTTTTTTATTTTGAATAGTAAACAAACAATCAACTGCCTCTAGTTCTTCAGATATTTTTAAAAATTCTAATTTTTGATATTGTTTAATAATTGGTTGTAGCTTCGAAAATATTTTAACGTCACTGGATCGTTTGAAATCCATCATTTCACTAAACTTTTCATAATCTGAAACGGTTATTTTTTTTAAATACAGCCTATCTCTCAGAGTTTGTTCTATTTCGTTTCGATAAAGATGATTAAAGGTTTTTTTTTGTTCCTTTTCTTTAATCCATCTTGATTTAAAAAAAGCACTAGGTGAGGAAGGTTGGCTAGGCTTTTTTCCATCTGACTCTAATAGCTTTTCATGCAAAATAATCATTATGCTTCGATAATACCTTGATTTTATTGATTTTTTACAAATTTAAGGCTCAAAATGGGTCATAAAATTAAAAGTTCAACTCTCTCACTAGAACTGAATAAACTATTTTATAAATTTTCTCCGAGAATGAAATTGGCTTTACTGCTATTTGAGCATTACCAAGTATTTTTTGTTCAGAAAATTTTTCATCTGAAATTAAATCCATTCTAATGATATAGAATGCCTCTTCTGATTGTATCCTCCCTAATGGACCCTCTCTCGAAGCAATAGGGCCATCGAATATTGAAGTGGCCATTGGATATAAATCAAAATTATTTACTGGAGATTTGCTAATGGAAGATATTTGGGCAATCATAGTCAATTTTTCATTAAGAGGGCTTGTAAATTTAGCTTCCTTATTTTTTATAACCAGGTCTATATCTCGCTCCGATATAAAAGCAATAATATTATGAGAGTTTTTATTAACTAGAGAAAGAAGAGGATCTTCTTTGTTTACCCATTGGTTTTTTTTTAGTTGAAGAGAAGATACAATTTCTCCAGCAAAGGGTGATTTTATTTCTAATGAAGATCTGACTTTTAATAGATTATTAAGTTGAGTTTCAAATTTTTGTTTCTCACTTTTTAAAACTAATAATTGAGATCGGGTTAAATCGTCACCCAAAGAATCAGAAATTTTTATATTAATCATATCAAGTTCTTCTTTTGTTTGAGATATAGATAACTCCAATTCAGGTGATTTGAGAGATAATAATAATTGATTAATCTCAACGAGCTGGCCTTCATCGATGTATATTTCTTTTATTTGAGAGTCAACAGGGGCATAGATAAAAGCTGATTGATCAGCTTGAAAGATTGCTGGAATTTTTTGATAATTTTTCCAGGGATAAAAGATTATAAAGGTTAAGAATGCAATGGTAAAAATACTTCTTAGGAGCTTAAATGATAGAATAAAATCTGATTTTAATTTCCACCAAGCTAAAATCTCTTTTCCAATTGGAATACCGATAAACCAAATTATCTCAACTGCGAATAAAAATATTCCTAATAATTTAAAAGCATAAAAATAAACAAGTAAGGCAATACCAATAAAAAGAAAAAATCGATATATCCATGTAGACCAAGCATATAGAATCAATAAATTTCGACGATGGGTTTGCATCATTTCAGGTGCCTCTTTACTAAGCCCAAATAATATTTCTCGAAGTTTCCATTTAGCTAAAGCAAATGCTCGAGGTTGAAGGTTTTCTACTTTTAGATAATCAGCAAAGACGTAATAACCGTCAAATCGCATAAAAGGGCTAATATTGATTAAAAGTGATGATATCCAGCTTGTAGTGGCAATAAAAAAAGCCACACTCTTAAATAATCCAGGCTCTGAAATACTCCAGATAAAAGTCGCAATAATTGCTAAATGAATTTCAGTCGAGATACCCGCAAAATTGATTGTTAATCTTTTTTTATGATCTCTTAATCTCCATGCATTAGTATTGTCTGTATATAAAAATGGAAAAAAAACTAAAAAAGCAATTCCCATCGAATTAACATTACATCCAAAGTTTTTAGCAGTATATGCATGACCTAATTCATGAACCGCCTTAACAGCAACTAAGGAAATGGCATAAAGTAAAAGGCCATTCCAATTAAAAAAATATAAGAATGTGCTTTTAAATTCACTCCAATTTTGAATAATTAGATAAAAGCCAATTAGACCAATTACATAAATCAACTTTCTAAAAAAGTTAGTTCCAAAAAACTTTGCAATGTTCAGGGTTTTATCTAGGAACTTATCCGGTTTAATTAAAGGAATCCGAAAAAATAAATAATTATGTATGAGTTTTAGAAACCAATGCTTTTGTCGACTTTGATACTTATTAACTAAAATTTTAATATCCTCAGAGTTTTGATGAATAATTAAATCATTTAGCTTTAAAAAAGATATAAAATCATTGAGTTGGTCTTCTTGAAGAGAAATTCCTTTTTTTTCTATTTCTTCTATAAAAAGTTTTGACTCAACCCCAGCAATCCAATGTTTTAATATTCGGAAGGCATTTAATCCTAACGTAAAATATTTATTTGATAAACCGTCATAAAGCATCCAAGAGGGGGAGCCGTCTTCCATTGCGGTGCTTGGAAATATTTGTAAGTCTTGTCTGATGTTAGGAGTTATCACTTAAATGCCCAAAGACTGTCTCATAAAAATGATTGGTTTTCTAAATAGATAAAAATACAAATGAACTTTTTCCCCAAAAATTTTTGCTGAGCCTCGAAGACCAATTCGTGGTTTATCATTATTTTCAATTAACTTTCCTGTTACTTTGTATGCGAGTATATTGGCTGGGGTTAACTCAGGCTCGTAAGAAAATTTTGCCACCTTTGCTTGCAAGACATTTAAAGGATCAGAGTCTAAAAAAACATTGATATTAGCTCCTTTTTTAATAGTAATGGAGTCTTGAACAGGTATCATGATCTCTACTAATACTTGATCAGGATCTGCAACGACCATGATTGTCTCACCTACTTTAAAAGGTTTCCCTGAAATGAGGGATTTATCCTTAATTACCGCAACCCCTGCTGTTGGGGAAAGTACATTTGACTCATCCAATAGAAGTTTTTGATAGTCTGCCTTTTCTTGTGCTATTTGGATTTTTCTTTTAAGTTGAGCAAGTAAAGCCTTGTCCTGTTTACTTTGAAAGGAAGATTGTTGGGCCTGTAGTAATTCAGTTTCAATAACAGCTAATTCTTGTAATGCTAAATTATAGCTGCTTTGTAGTTGGGTTTTTTCAAATGAAATGATGGGTTGTTGAAAATCAACTTCATCGTTATTTTCAACCAATACTTCTTCTACTACCTCTGCTAATGGAGAATTAATGTAATAGGGATTTTGAGGAACTACCTCGACAGTTCCAATTGTTGATAAAGAAATTGGAATGAACATACTTCCAATTAAAGCTGCTATGAGAATAAATCGAACAAAGGTATTTTTTAGAAATTTTATAAACTTTTCGAAAGTGTGGTCTTTTTGTAAGGCACCCATAGCGTGACCAATCGCAGAACTAAGGTGATTAAGGTATTCAATTTCTTGATCGCTCCATGCGGTATTTCTCACCAATAACAAGGCTGCTTGTTTTCCTTTTAGTGCGGAGGCACAAGGAATCCATAGAAAATGGTTAGGAAGAGGTTTTTCATCTTTTGCTGGTTTTAAAGATTCAGGGCCTACTTCAAAAGCGTGGATTTCTTGTCTGATATCTTTTAATTTTTGACGCATAATTTTTTGCATCAATGACGTTGTTGCAGATGTTTTTTCTACAACAGCAATATCAGAAATAGCCTCTATTTTAAATTTGTTATGTTTGGTCCAACTACCAAAAAAGGCGTTTAAATATGAGATTATGGGTCTTAATTCGTTAGTTGCTATATATCTTAGCTCTACAACAGACTGAGCTTCGCGAAGCTTTCTCTCAAAAGTGAATATACGTGAGAGTCTATTTAATTGGTCTTCACTCAAAATAAAACACGACCACTCATACCTGGTAATAAGGCAGGATTGGTATCGGTTATAGTTCCTTTAAGTTGGATGGTTTGACTTACAGGATCTACATTTGCTCCAATGCCACTGACATTAGCGCTAAACTCTTTTTGAATTTCATCAATGTAAACAGTAATTGGATGTCCTATAGTCAGCCAAGAAATCCACTCACTAGAGACCACCATCTCTAATTCAAGAACGTCTGTTTGGATAATTTTCATTAATTCTACTTGAGGCTGGATCGTCTCAAAAGTGTTCACAACAATTTCTTCAACCGCACCGTCAAAAGGAGCTTCGATTTGACATCGCTCAACATTTAACTCAGCAATGCGTAATTCTGATTTTGCTTTTTCATACTCGGAGATAGAGAGTTCTAATTCATATTTACCAATTGATCTCATCTGTAACATTTGTTCATCACTTTTTAGTTTAATTAAAGCACTATTAGCATTGGCACTTACAACATCTTTCTGAGCCTCATATAAACTACAATCAAATTGTATTAGTAAGTCACCTTTTTTAAATCTTTGCATTTCTTTAACCGCCACATTATCAATACGTGCTGCTAGTTCACTAGATAATATTGCCTCCTGTGAAGCAACAACAAGTGCTCTTGACTCCATTACCTGTGCTTGAGCTAACCCTGAAACAATAAAAAGTAACATAATAATGTTAGCTAGAAGCTTTTGTAAGTTTTTCACCATAGTTCTCATATCCATCAAATTCTAAATTGATTTGATCTTGAAGTGAAGCAAACTTCACTATTTTTTCATCTTCTAG
>MDTD01120618.1_pt1 | contig 14835 bp, 11 predicted proteins | sample 811221 | NCBI WGS metagenome assembly MDTD01 (sample SAMN05326646, study PRJNA326480) | marine metagenome | isolation source: seawater | place: Pacific Ocean: South West | collected 2011
CCATGGTCCGGTTCAGCATATCTGATTAAGTTGAATAAATTTGTATTTAAATAACGTTGTCAATAATCAAAAAAAGGAGTATGAAAATGACAGGAGAGAAACGAAGACGAAATGTATTAAAAAACTTTTTTACGCTTATCGAGCTTCTGGTGGTAATTGCAGTTATTGGAATTTTGGCTTCAATGCTTCTGCCTGCATTGGGGAAGGCGAGAGATAAGGCGAAAAGCACTCAATGTCTCAATAATTTGAAACAGTTTGGGACCGCTACGGCAATGTACTTGCAGGACAGTGATGATTTTTATCCCCTGTTTCGTTACAATCCGAAAATAACTGACAGCGGAATCACCTATAAGGATGCGGATGGAACGGAAAGGACTTTCGAACTTTATTGGGGCAGTTCCTTGTGGAACTATATTAAAAATCCAAGAGTGTATAATTGCCCTAAAGATCCATTGCTGAATAGTTCAGGGAAGCAATACCGGATTAATTATGCCATGAATATTGGCGGCTCGTCCAGCAGTACCGGGATTTTTAGCGGCGTGAGCGAACTGAATAACATATCAAACAAAACTAATCAAATAAAAAAATCATCAAAGCTTATTGCAATAGCAGACCGTCCTTCCAATAAGAATTATGGTTTAAGCGGCAGTTGGGGTAGTGAAGTACACTATGGGTATGTTGCCACCGCAGGTAATATCCCGTATATGCTGGCTCATCAGGCCGGTTTTAATATGGTCTTTGCCGACGGGCATGCTGAATACAATAAAGTTAACGCGGTAAGATATCCGGAATTCTGGAGACGCAGAGGATATTGAGCCTGTAAAAATAGTATAAACTCATCATAACATTAAGAAAGTCTTAAAGGATTTACTATGACTAATACTGGAAAACTATTACTTTACTTTTTGATTGCCAGTAGTACCGTAGCTGCAACGGCGGCTAAGGATTTGGCGCAACTGAAAATATTTCCTGGCAACTCGTCGGTTTCAATGCGCGGCGCGGACGGCGCTGATGTAAAAATAAAAGATGGAGTGATTGAGATAAGAAGAGTTACTCCGACGAAGAGAAAGAATTTAAGTAAAGTTTTGCGAATGTTTTCCATTGCGTTTAAACCGGAGCTTCTGCCGTTGGATAAAGCTTCAAACGGGGCGCAGCTGGTTGTGAAATTACGTAAATCAGGTAAATTTTCTCTCCTGAAAAGCAACACTATATCCGCTAAATGGTCCGGTGCTCGAAAAAGCGAAAGATATGCCGCGACAGAGTCATTTACCGACAGTAACCAATGGCAGGAGTTGGTCATGCCGGTGCCGGATACATTATTCCCGGTCCGGGTGCTGTTTCTTCAATTGGGGGAAGGGGACTATGATATAAAAGAGATTGCCATCCGCAAACCGCGTAATATCAGCCTTGACCTGGTAAGCGACCCGTTAAAGAATGCTAAAATGTTTACGGTTAGCGGGATCACAGATGTCCCGGGGAAGGTGATACTGGTTTTGACTGGTCTGAAAGGCAAAAAGTACGTTAAAACAGTTGAGCCGGTTAATGGAAAATTTACTTATACATGGAACAATCCGCCGCTGACTCCGGTGGCCGATAACAAGCTTCAGGCCATTGTCGGCAATGGCAAGGACGCGTTGAACGTGTCGCTGCCGCTGAATATCTACGGTTACCGGGATAATTACGATTACGCCTGGCTCAAGGTTGATGGAAAACGGATCGTTACCGCACGGGACGGCAAGGAATTTATTCCGGTCGGCATTGGTTATGCCAAAGGAGTTATCATCAAGCCGCAGGACGATGCGGTGATGAAGTTCTGTAAGGGGCATCACCTCAATACGGTTCGCCTGGCATTTTATACCAGGATATTCAACGGGGACTATAACCGTCCTATCGATATGGAGCGTCATATAGCAAAACATATTGAGCCGGTTGTGGACGCGGCTCGCCGTCATGACATGTATGTGATTCTCGACGACCATGAGTATTTTCACGAAAAGATTGACGAAAAAAATGCCAGAGGCAAGCAGAAGTCCAGAGTATGGAGTGAAGCTACTGTTCAAAGGTGGATCAAGGGCTGGGAAGCTGTGGCAAAAAAATACAAAGATGACCCTCACGTTTTGGGTTATGAACTGCAGAATGAACCGTTCGGAATGCCCCCGGCTCAAGTACGGGATTTTTACGGACGCTGTATCAAGGCGATCAGAAAGATTGACAAAAAGCATATTATTCTGGTGGGAACGTATAATTGGTCCCATGCCAGGGCTTTAGAAAAGACTTGGGGCGGTTTTACCAAATCCATCGACGCCCCGTACAACAATGTAGTCTTTGCCTTTCATGATTATCCTAAAGACAACCATCCGTGGATTGTTCAGAAGCATATTACCGAATTCCAGAAACGCTATAATGTTCCGGTTTTATGCACCGAATTCGGAGCCACTCACTGGCAGCATGGAGAAACTGATTGCCGGAAATTCATTGCCGGAATGCTGGCTCTTGCAGCTCAGGAGAGATTCGGCTGGATGATCTGGGCGCTGGGTACGCTTGAGGATAATCCGCGCAACCCATATAATGAAGTGGATAACAAGAACGGACCGAAGCGTTTTGCAGATTCATGTGCTTATAGCGATCTCTGGCCTCCGGTGGCCAGAATCATGGGCACGCCGTTTCCAGCTCCGGCAAAATAAAACGGTAAATCGAATTTTATCCCGGCGACAGCGATAAAATGCTGTCGCCGGGTTTATTTATTCCAGCCACAGAGCTTGAAATACATCAATCGTCACAATATATTTGATTAAAAAAATGAAAACTTCTCATATTATATCTCACACGCACTGGGACCGGGAGTGGTACCAGAACTTCGAAGAATTCAGATATCGTCTGGTCAACCTGTTAGATCGCCTGCTAACGGTTTTTGAGGAATCCCCGGATTATGTCTTTCATCTCGACGCTCAGACAATTTGTCTGGAAGATTATCTGGAAATCCGTCCTGGCTGTCGTGAACTACTGGAAAAATATATTGCTTCGGGAAACTTGCTGGTTGGACCGTGGTATGTGCAGAACGACTTTTTCCTGACCAGCGGCGAGTCTACAGTGCGAAATTTGCTTATCGGTACTGAGTTGGCGGAAGAGTTTGGACGCTGTGAATATGTGGGGTATGCTCCCGACCAGTTTGGCCTGATCAGCCAACTGCCGCAGATATTCAACGGTTTCGGTATTACTTCATGTATTTTTGGTCGCGGACGCCAACTCTTTACTCGTAACGAGAATGGTGAGCTTGAAAAGCAACCGCAGATGAATGAGTTTTACTGGACCAGTCCGGACGGCTCTGAAGTTTTGGCGTCATACCTCAGCCGCTGGTACAATAACGCCCAGCGTTTTTCTTCCGACCCGGAACGGGCCTTTATGTTTTTCAGTCAGGCCGTACAGGACCTGGACAATGATTCGCTGACCTCGCAGCGTCTGCTGATGAACGGTGTTGATCATTTGGAGGCTCAGGAGGACCTGCTTCAGGTTGCCGCTGCGTTGAACGATAAACTTCCGGAAGGTGAGACAGTCAAGCAGTCAACTCTACGGGAATATATTGAGGATGTACGGCAGGAAGTTGAAGCTAGCGGTTTGAAGCTGGAAAACCTTTCCGGCGAAATGCGTCACGGCGTGTCAAACAATTTGTTGCAGGGAACGCTTTCCGCCTGGACTCCGCTCAAGCGCGAAAATGTTATAGCGCAGAGCAGACTTGAACTGTTGCTTGAACCTTTTTACGCAATACTGGCACTTCATTCCGGTAATAATGCATTGTATGATCAGGATAAATTTCGTTATTTATGGAAATCTTTGATTAAGAATCATCCCCATGACTCGATCTGTGGCTGTAGTTGTGACCGGGTACATGAAGACAATATGAATCGTTTTGCCCGGATTGGCGACCTGTCCAAAAGGATGTTAAAAGGTGCATTCGGAGAACTATTTGCAAGACTTGACCGGAGTGATATGGACAAGTCGGAATATTTGCTTGCAGTGTTCAATCCTTCGCCTAGTGTTTTATCGGCAGTGGTTCCGGCCAAGTTGTATTTGCCGCTTGATGAGGATATTTCCGCAATACAGATATGCGACCCTGAAGGGCGCGAAGTTGCTTTTACGGTTGAGAAGGTACGAAAACGCTTCCTTGCGGTTTTTCCGGCCATTAATCTGCCCGGCAAAACCCCTTGTCATGAAGTCGATATTCTGCTTGAGACTGAAAAATTGCCATCCCTGGGATACCGGATTTATCGTGTTAAGCCACATGCCGGAACGGCTTTGAGTGTGATTCCACATAAATCTTTGACCGGAGATAATGTCCTTGAAAACGATAAACTAAAAGTCACGGTCAATCCGGCTGGGCGGGTTGCGATCTCAGACAAGGCGAATGGTGCTGAATATTCCGATTGCGTCAGTTTCATTGATGAGGCCGATATTGGTCACTCATATAACTTTTTCCCGGCACCTGACGGTAAGGTAATAGATATTTCCGCGCAGGCTGAAATCAAGGTCGAACGTCTTATGCAATCGGCAATCCGTGATACAGTCAAGGTCAGTTATCGTTGTAGATTGCCGGTTGAATACAACTTTGAAAAACGTTGCCCCAGCAGCGAAACAGCTGATTTTTTGCTGACAGCCGTGTATTCTCTGGATCGTTTTTCAAATCGGCTGGATATTCAAGTAACGGTGGACAACGCGTCATTCGAGCATCGGATTCGGGCGGTATTTAGGCCTGGAATAGTCACGGACGACTCACTGGCTTCGGTGCCTTTCGGCTTTATAAGTAGAAGTTGTCGCGAGTCTCATAATGGCATCAGGCATAGCGGTAACCAACCGAATTCCGGTATAGTTTCTGTCAATGACGGCAATCACTGCTTTACTGTTTACAACGAAGGCTTGTTCGAATATGAACATCTTGTTTCCGGAGAAATTACCCTGACTCTGCTGCGCAGCGTAAGACGGATTACAAATAGCGATTATCCGGATCAAGAGGATTTTGTGGCAGAGGCTTATGAATGGGAAGCTCAGGCGGGAGGTCTCCCCGGAACTCATAGTTTCCGTATTGCATTGCGCCCTGGTCCCGCGACTCCGGCTGAGCTTGAAACTGAATTCCGGTCTTTCCTCTCGCCGCCATGTTGCGGCTTTGAGTCGGCGGATGAAAAAAAGTTCAGCTCCGGTCGGCCATGTGATCAGGATACAACGCTGCGTGAACTGTTTTTCCGGATTTTACCAACGGAAGAAAAGTTTTTCGAACCAGAATATTCCTGTATCACAATTGCCGGTTCAGTTGTGTTGTCGGCACTTAAGAAAGCGGAATCAGGGCAGGGCGCAGTTTTGCGGGTTTACAATCCGTCCGCTGAACTTGAGTCGGATGCGGTGCTGATGCTGCCTTCAGCCGTATCCAGAGTGATGAAAGCCAGGCTGGACGAATCCGTTACCGGTGAGATATTGGAGCTGAATGACGGAAATGTATCAATACATCTCAAGCCGGGAGAGATTGTCTCACTGCTGTTGTACTGAATAATTACCAATAGGGAGTAATTGGGCCGCAGGAGTTCAGGTCGATCAGTCCATTACGGTCGTATTTGTGCTTGTGCCAGAAACCGTTAAGGGTATTTACCGGTTTTCTGGCTTTGACCAGACGTTCCAGTAGAAGTCTGCTCATACTGAAGACGACCTCTTGATGCTCCGGTGAATGAATCAGATTATTTAATTCCCATGGATCGCTTTCCTGATCATACAACTCATCCTCCTCGTCGTCAATGTTGGCGACAAAACGCCATTTTGAGGTCGCGATAGCTTTGCGGTAAGCGTTTTCGGTCAAGGCACAGTCTCTAAGCGTGGTTTCTGGATTTTTCAGTACTGGAACCATGCTTATGCCTTGAACTGTATCTGGAGTGTCCATTCCAGCCAGTTCGCAGAGGGTAGGGAACAGGTCTACTGATTCAACCACCTGTTCAGATACTCTTCCGACACCGCCGGGGAATTTGACAATCAGAGGAATCCGGGTAATAGCACGTGCGCTGATCCCGCCACCTTTTTCAAAACCTGAGTGCTCTCCGGCAAAATCACCATGATCGGCACTGTAAACAATAATCGTATTGTCCAACTGTCCACTCTTTTCCAATTCTTCAAGAATCAGACCTATACCATAATCGACCTGGCTGACCAGTCCGAGGTATTTTGCCAAATGGTTCCTGATCTTTTCATTACCGTTATTTTTTCTTTTGACCAGAAACATTTCGTTATCAGTCGTGGCTGTCGGAGGCAGAAATATTTCATCAGGATTGTACATAGAGGCAAACGGCTCAGAGGGAGTACAGGGCTGATGGGGACGTGCGAAGCTGACCCAGGCCATCCATGGAGCGGATGAGTCCCCGCGGTCAGCGGGTTCTCCCTGGTTGCGAATAAACCGGACAGTCTGCCTCGCCAGAACTGTTTCACAACTGTGTTCCAGCGGGATATTGGAGGTTTGACCGTCACGGTTGCCATTAAAAGCCCGGTTGTCGTTTTGTTCGTACAGGCCGGCTCCTTCAAGGTATTTGGGATGTTCAATGAATTCATCATAGACAAACTGGCAGTCCCTTTCGATCCAGTAACGCGGAGTGTGCAGTTTTCCCAGGGCACCGGTGCGGTATCCCATTTCTTTGAAATACTTGAACATTGACAGCATCGGTCTGACCGGTTCAGGCCCGTAAAGGCCATAGTAGCCGTGAGTAGACGGATAAAGGCTGGTCAGAAAACTCATCCGGCTCGGGGTGCAGACGGGATTCTGGCAGTAGGCGTTTTCAAACCTGGTCCCGGTCGCGGCGAGATTGTCCAAGTGCGGTGTTTTAACGTCGGGATGCCCGGCGCAGGAGAGACAGCGTGCATTGTGCTGGTCGCTGAATAAAAAAAGTATATTGAGCTTCTTTGACATGTTTTTCTCCGGTTGTATTGCATTTGATAATATATAATATATGTTATTAATATTATTTTTAACATAGCTTAAACAGGTGTTTATATGTTGCAAAAGTCATATTTAAATAGAGATCCTGCGATGTTTTTGAAAGAGCTTCTGTCTGCCGCTCCGGGAGAAGGGGCATTACAAGTTGAACGCTGCTTCAGAATTGGTCGGGACAGTAACTGGAGGATGACTCCGAAAAATAATACTGACCACAAACTTATTTACATCAAAGGCGGAAACGGTTATTATGAGTTTGAAGATGGTCGAGAGGGATTCGGCTCCGGAAAGATTATTTTCATCGGCGCTGGATGCCGGCACTGTGGTTACCCCGGATCTGAGCATTCGGAGTTTATCTCCCTGCGTTTCAGGACCGTATCCGGGCTTTTTATGGATTATCCGGAACATTTCTCCATTGTCAGCCTTGATTCAACTATCGCGGCCGGATTGTTCGATGAATTTGCCGCAGCGGCTGAGCAGGAATTATCCGGGGTATCGGAATTTCACTTAGCCGGTGCAATTTTGTATAGGATATTATGCCTGATGTACAACGCGATGTTCAGGCAATCCGGCAGCCGGACTTTCTGTTTGCTTGTCAAGACTAAGAGCTGTATCGAGAATGACCCGCTTGGTAAACATGACGTCAAAGACCTGGCTGCTGTGGCCGGTTTGAATACCCGCTATTTCGCCGGGAAGTTCAAAGATGCTTTTGGTTTTTCCCCTACAGCTTACGTCGTCCGGGTAAAAATGCAATATGCTGTCAAGTTGCTGGTTGAAGAAGGGTTGACGGTCAAAGAGACAGCATGGCGTCTGGGCTATGCTGACCAGTTTATTTTTTCGAGGCAGTTTTCGAAAGTTTACGGCTATCCTCCATCCAAGATTAAATATGAATAAGAGAGTTGATTTTTAGCTGAATTGTAGTATTATTATAGATACAATAACAAGTCCAATTAATATCAGGATTTTCCGATGAGAAGAAAAGAATCAGCACTTGGAACGGCTTCATTTATTATCAGTATTTGCTCCGGGCTTATGACTATTCTTCTTGTGCTTGGACTTGGGATTATTGAAGACTCAAGAACCGGCAGTGAAGAACAAGAGTCGGCGACAGCTGTTGTTATCAACGCGTTGATCATTGCCTTTATCTGCCTCAACTTCGTTTCCGCCGGTATCGGGACCGCAGGGCTTTTTAGCGCTGACCGGGGTAAAACGCTGGCAATATGCGGAATAGTCTTTGCTCTAGGTGCGAACCTTGTTTTTTTTGTGGATAGATTTTTTATTCAGTAATACTCATTTTGCGAAGTAGTCGACGAAGAATTCCGCTGCAAGTGGAGCACATGAGCGTCCGCCGCTTTGACCATGTTCAATCAATACTGCGATTGCGTACGTCACCTCATCCCTGGTTCCAAAAGCAATGAACCACGTGTTCTTATACCTTCTCTCTCCTGACCCGACCTCGGCGGTTCCGGTTTTGCCAAAAAGAGTTATCGCTGGATTAAGGGCGTTGCGTCCGCTGCCGTTTTTATCATTTACGACCCGGAACATTCCTTCTCTCACAATTTTCAAGTTTTCGGCAGATACTTTCAATCTACCCTTGATTTCGGGTTCCTGTTTGTACAGCAGATTGCCATAGCGGTCATTAATCTGCTGCAGGAGCATTGGCCGCATTACTTTTCCGCCGTTGGCAATTGCGGAACAGAAGACCGCGGCCTGGAGCGGAGTGACCAGGATTGTTCCCTGGCCGATCGATGCCAGGGCGGTGTCAAATACCGTCCACCGGTTTCCGCTCAGACGATATTTAATACTGCGCCCCGGGAGTATTCCGCTGCGCTCGGGCAGCGTAAAACCGGTCTTCCGGCCAATTCCGGCACTTTGCATTATTTCACGGATTTTTTCAACCCCAATAGTCATACCGTGTTCGACAAAGAAGTCATTGCATGATACCTGTAAAGCCCGGACCAGTTCGACCGGACCGTGATGTCCGGTACATCTTATTCTTGCATTGCCGATCATGGTGTGACCGTTGCATTCGGTAGCGTCGTATGGCGATATGCCGTTTTCCAGAAGAGCCATGCCGATCAGAGGTTTTACGATTGATCCCGGTGCATAGGCGCCGTTGACAGCGCGGTTAAGCATCGGGCTGTCTTTGCGCTTCATAAGTTTACCGATTTCTTGTGGAGTGGTCTCCTCCATACTGAAAGCCGGAGACGATGCCATGGCGATGACCGCTCCGGTATCGGCATTCATCACGACAATCGCACCCTTTTTGTCATGAAGCAGACTTTCGGCTATGCATTGAGCTTTGTAGCTGATTGTCAAAACAATATCACTGCCATTTTCCGCAGCTATATCCTCCCCCAGTGTCTCGTAGATAAAACCGCGATGGTCAACTCTCACCATGCTTAAGCCTGGCAGACCGCGCAGACCGCGTATTCTGGGTGCGATGTCTGAGACAGAGTCGAATTTTTTCTCCAGACCGCTGACGCCTTTCTGGTCGGGCTGGTAATATGAAAACTCATCCCGGTCATTGGCTTGTTGCGGGTCGTCATTTCTGATATAGCCTAAAAGATGGCAGGCGGTTGCTCCTGCCGGATATTCCCTTTCCGCGGTTGCTTCCAGTGACATTCCCTGAATATAAGGGGAGTGTTCATGCAGGATGCCCCGTTCCCGTTCGTTCAGATCGCGGAAAATGCAAAAGGGCAGGCCCGGCAGATAATTCATGTGCCGCCTGACGTCTTCTTCGGTCAGAGACGGCTTTCTGCCAATCAGGGCGGCGACTTCCCGCTCTTTTTCGAGAATGTGTTTGACGGTCTTTGAGAGATACCCCGGGCGGCGCATTTCCTCCAGGTAGAAATGGACATCGAATGCCGGGCGGTTTTTGGCCAGAGGAATGTTGTCGGAAGAAAATATTCGACCACGCAGTGAAGGCAGTCTAATGCGACGTATCGATTGTTGGGATATTCTTTGCCTGTATTGCTCCCCGCGATATAGCTGTTCGCGCCATAGCTTAAATTCAAGCACAAGGAATGCAACAAGAAAAGCCGCTCCGATAATCAGCAGTCTGACATAGGTTTGAGGTAGTTTCTGCGTAATGGACATCAATCACCTATCCTGTTTCATTATACGTATCCTGGCGGCCTGATACATTGGTGTGCCGCATCGTTTGGCTATCTTATCCAGCCCCCAGACTATTGTTGGGAGCAGTATGCCACCGGAGATGGCGGCTAAAGCAAGGTATGACGCAGCAATGCCCAGACTGCCAAAGTCAGCAACCTGGATCAGGGAAATAAACGCTGTAACAGAGGCAACGCAGATTCCCGGAAGGAAGCTGCGCAGTGGATGTTGAACCTCGCTATGATGCGGCCACCATGCGCCGAGTAGGGCGATCGCTGGAGGTATAAGCAACAGGTCCCAGTTGACCGCTCCGCACAAACAGAAGATTACGATTCCGGCGGCTAAACCGCATAATACTCCAATTCTTGGTCCATAAGCAACTGCAAGGTAGAATACGCAAAGGGTCGTTGCCGGTAGATATATTCCGGAGATTCTGAAGAACATCTGAACAATGATGCCAGAGAATAAAGTCAGAAAGCAAAAAGCGGCGGAACTCATTTTTTCTCCCGAACCATGATCATGACGAAATAAACCGCCTGAAGGTCCGCGGCGGGGCGAAGTTTAGCTTCCAGATAGAGGCGTCTGCCCAAAACCAGTTCGTCCGGTTCAGGACGGTCAAGTTTTCCAACATAGAGATTTGAAGGGATGGCATTATCAAAACCTGCAGTATAGACGGGAGTGCCGTCGCGATAGTTCAAACCTTTTGGAAGGTATTCTGCAAGAGCGTAAAAGCCGCGGTTATCATTGCCGCCTCCGCTAAGACAGGCGGAGGTGGCGGTGCCGCTTAGAACGACCGACAAGCGGCAGTTCGGGTTTATCAGGGTTGCGACATTTGCGGTGTCGGCGGTTACACTGACGATTCGCCCCAGGACGGCGGGGACTATTACATTGTTATGAAAATATGGGGTCAAAACCACAGAGCCTACCTTGACTCCGTCTTTAGTGCCTGAGTCGATAGTTATAACGCCGGACCAGTCAAGCGGGTCGCGCATCAGAGGTTTTGAGTAGATGTACCTGAAATCTCTTTTGGGTTTTATCTTGAGCAGTCTGCGTAGTTCCTCGTTTTCCAGTGTGAGAGGAGCAGACTGTGCAACCTGGGCTGATAAGCGCAGATTCTCTTTCATCAAGTGTTCGACTTCAGCGGCCAGGTCTTTTTTATTCCGCAGCAGCAGTGATTTGTCCATTACTGCTTTTTTGCCCTTTTCCGGTAGAATCAGGAAAGGGGCGAAAAAGCTTCTGGTAATGCGGGAAGAATAATGCCGCACAGCTGGAAAACAAAGTGCAATCAGCAAAAGCAGGGCGATTGCTGCGATCAGGTAATCAGGCGCCTTTGGTTTTTTCCTGCGTACACGCGGCATTGTTTTTATTCATTCGCTTAAATCATTTAATCTTATTGGCAACGTATTCGATTTCGGCAGATGCGTCGGCGATAAGTTCATCGAGAAGATCCTTTACCGGCATGACTTTGTCCACCAGGCCGACAGACTGTCCAGCCATCAGCGATCCGAAATCAACATCTCCATCAATTGCTGCACGGCGCAATGCACCCATCCAGAATTCTTCAACCTTCATCTGTGCTTCCTCGCGGTGGATTTCACCAGCGTTAAGCTTGTCAAGCAGTTGAAGCTGCAGCTTGCCGAATTCATCCTGTCCTTTATTGCGCAGTGCGCGAACCGCAACAACCGGCAGTTTTGAGTCGTACTGCGGAGTACTCATTGCGTCACGGGCATTAGCGCGACGGAAGGCATCTTTGAATTTGTCGTGTACATGACATTCATCAGTCATTACGAAGCGGGTACCCAACTGGACCCCGGTTGCCCCCATCATCATGACGTGTGCAAGCATTTTTCCGTTTGCGATACCGCCGGCGACAAAGATAGGAATATCATTTCTCTCTTCCATCAGAATCTGCTGCAGCAGAACCATAGCTGAAACATGACCAATATGGCCGCCGGCTTCACTGCCTTCGAGAATAATCGCGTCGGCGCCGAAACGCATCATGCGTTTAGCAATGGATACAGTAGAAGCAAAGCACATAACTTTTGCACCGCTGTCTTTGGCGATTTTTACCTCATGGTCGCGAGGGAAACTACCGGCAAAAATGACATATTCAAGTTTGAGCTCAGGCAGCATTTCAAGATGCTGATGATAAGCCGGAGCTACTGTGATCAGGTTGACCCCGAAAGGCTTGTCAGTCAGTTTGCGGGTTTCTTCAATCTGCTGCTTTAAAATATCCGGAGGCGTATTGCCGCCGGCAAGGCAGGCAAAACCGCCGGCATTGCAGACTGCTGCGACCAGGCCCGGTTCTGAAACCCAGGTCATGGCTCCGCAAATAATCGGGTAGCGGCAGTTCAGGAACTCCCGGCCGCGCTCCATCATTTTATCAAGAGCTTGATGCATAGTAATTATATACTCCTTGTTGATTCTGTTTATTCTGCTTGTAGCAAGCTGTTTATACTTGATTTCAAGCCCGGTCTCTGTTGTTCGGGCACAAGCTGAATAATATACCCCATTTTAGAGGAAATACAAGCCTGTTGTGCTGATGTATGATATTGAGCTATTTTTAGATTATTTATTTCTTTTTGTTTGACTTTTATATTTAATTGTTATAAACTTAAATTAGATAGAGGGAAAGGGCATATAATATGTCAATTTTTGATTTATTTAAACCGCGTTGGAAAAGAAGCAGTCGTAAGGAACGGCAAAAGGCTGTTGTTGACCTGAACAATACGATGATTCTGGGGCAAATGGCTCTTCAGGATGTGGATTATGAGATTCGTAGAATGGCCCTTGACGCTATTCATAATGAAGATGTTAAGACGGAAGTAGCTTTGAATGATTCCGATTTGCGTATTCGCAAATTAGCTGTTACAAAAATTGAAAGCCAGTTTCATTTGTTCAAAATAGTTTGTGAATCCCATGATTTACCAGTCAGGTGCGAGGCGGTTGAGCGTATGACCGAACCTAATCTACTGGAAAAGATTATCGCGGATGAGCGTAATCCTTTCAGCTTGAGACTTGATGCAGTGGAGCGTCTTGAGGACCGCCAGACAATTCTTAATCTGTTGCAGCGTAAAATAGATAAAAAAGTCAGAAAGCAACTTCAAGTTAAGTTCAAGAAACTTAGTCCCGTTGCATAACAGATATTTCTACATCTGGTTTTCCGGGTAGTTGTCACTGAGTACCGATTTTAACTTCGCTTTAATATTATCAATAATTTTCAAGTCGAAATTATCAGCAGCCTCCACCAGACGATCAGCCATTTTAGCCATTTTCGGGATGTCTTTGCTCTGGGCAAAAGCATTTATTTCCTGTGCCGCTTCCTTGAGTTTATTGACATGGATAACTCCCTCGAAACAGTCCAGCAACGGAGACAGTTTTTGCTGTGCTTCCTCATGGAACTCAATTGGCAGAACCCAGTCAAGAATAAGAGTCTTAGTTTCCTGTTGTTTTACAGGAGCTTGAACGCTTTTCAGGTAATTTGCAAGAATATTGGATAATGTCGTAATTGAGATTGGCTTCGGGATTGTTTCTCTGAAATATACCGATGAGTATTTGCTGTCCGGATCGAGGGACGCCGATATGGCAAAGATCGGAACGTTTTTCATGTTTTCAAGTTTTGAAAGATCTTTAGCCAGGTCTTCTCCGTTAGAGCTTCCAAGCCTTAAGTCAAGAAGAGCAAGGTCAACATGGTTTTCTTTTGCAATAATAATTGCGTCGTCAGGATTGGTCGCGGCCAGCGGAGTCAGCCCGAGAGACTCAACTTGTGAACAGAGCACCTTGAGCACATCTATGTTGTCGTCAGTTATTAAGATATTTGCCGACTTGAATTTACGAATTATCTTTTGATCTGTTTCAAATGATAGTTGAGGCTCAAGGTTGGCGGCAATATCAGCTTTCAGTTCAATTGCGAAAGTAGTTCCTTCTCCGACTTTACTGTTAACCTTTATTTCTCCATCCATTAAATCGACCAACTGCCTGGTTATCGCAAGCCCTAAGCCGGTACCCTCATAGCATCTGGCCGGGGTGTCGTCAGCCTGTTCAAAGCTGTCAAATATTCTATCCATGTTTTCCGGCGCAATACCTATGCCGGTATCGGCTACTGATATCTTGATTTTCTGTGAGTGCAGATGCTTTTCGAGCAGAGTAATACTGATCGTAATACTGCCGTTTTCTGTAAACTTGATTGCATTTCCGACCAGATTTATCAGTATTTGCATTATGCGGTGCTGGTCCAGCATTAATGTTGGAATTCCTTTATCAAAGAAAGTCTTCAGGCTGATACCTTTATTGATTGCCTGCTGATGGAATATGGAATTGATCTCGTTTACCAGGTGGCCGATATCTGTCGGAGTATGGTTTATCATCATTCTTCCGGCTTCGATTCTGGAGAGATCGAGAATATTATTGATCAGGCCCAGTAGAGCGGTTCCGGCTGAAAGGATAGACTTGGCTTCTTTTTTTACATGGATGTCAGTTTCGTTCATCGCAAGAAGTTCGCTGTAGCCTATAATTGCATTAAGGGGGGTTCTTATTTCATGTCCCATGTTGGCCAGGAATGAGCTCTTGGCACGATTAGAGGCTTCAGCTTTTTCCCTTGCAGATATTAGCTGATTTTCAGTTATTTGCCTTTCCAGTTCAGCCGTTGCCCTGGAAGCCATCAATAACATTATATGTTCGATGAAGTCGGGGTGTTCGATCTGTTTTTGGGTCATAACAGAGAGGACCCCGAGGAGTTTCCCGTTTACTGAACGTAGTGGTAC
>MDTD01043286.1_pt1 | contig 14834 bp, 7 predicted proteins | sample 811221 | NCBI WGS metagenome assembly MDTD01 (sample SAMN05326646, study PRJNA326480) | marine metagenome | isolation source: seawater | place: Pacific Ocean: South West | collected 2011
ATGGCATCACGGGTTGCCAGAGCCGCGCCACGCGCACAGGATTGGGTGGAAAAGGCACAGGTGTGAACCTCCAGAAGCTCAGGCAACGTGCCGATGCGCTGTTGGTTGATCTGTTTCTGCATTTCCTGAATAAACGCGCGATTGGCAATCGCACTGTCACCGGCCAATAACACCGCCTGTGGGTCCAACAGATTCACCAACGCCGCAATCGTCAAGCCAATCTCCTGGCAAACGTGTGATAACCAGGGGCTGATCGGGGCGTCGGCATCAGCTAACACCTTCAAATCCGACAGTGTGCCTTTCTGGCTGATCTGCGGGAACAGACGCTGACCAATCTCGCCAGCAGCAAACTGACAGCCACGATGCACACGACCGTTGAGCACCAATGCCGAGCCAAACGAACGAAAACTCACGTCGTTGCCATCCACTTGATCGTCCATGATCAGCACCACAAAGTCATTCAGACCGCGGGCGCTGCCTTGCTGCTGTTCAGCCAGGGCAATGAAGTTACCATCATGGTCCAATTTGATCGGAACGTTCAACGCTTCGGTGAGTTTTTCTGCAAGCGGGTAATCCGACACACCAAATTGCAGTGAGGTGATGATCGAGCCTTTTTGGACATCGACAATACCCGACACCCCCATGCCGATCCCAAGGAGGTTTTCTGCTTTGACGCCAAATTCGGATACGCACCGCTCAATCAACTCGGGAATGACGGCTTGTAGCTTGTTTAAGTCCTGATCAGTGTGGATCAGACAGTCACCAACCAGCTGGCCTGCAGCATCCAACACCACCACCTGCGATTGGCCTTCACGCAGGTCCATACCCAACACCCAGCCGTAATCGGGGTTGATCTGCAGAAGTTGCTGCTTCTGACCGACCGTGGTGCTTTCGCGACGTCCTGCAGCGATGAGCATGTCCATCTGGAGTAATTCACGGGTGATATACGTCAGCGTCGAGCCGCGCAGATCCGTCATTTTGACCAACTGGCTGCGCGAAAGGGGGCCATGCTCCTGAAGCAACCGAATCACCAGTTGGCGATTGTTCACAGCAGCGGTTTGTTGATTGACTCGTTTGATGGTCTGAAGCAAAATGAAGATCCTCTACGATCCGATGGGAACTGCAATACCAGAATAAGCAGACATTCAGATCACGTCAATAAAATTTCATTGAATTAACAAACTTGTCCTGGCCCAGTTCCGTTCATGACGTTGATCCCAGGCAGCATCCCTGAATGCCTTTGCTGTCTTTGATCTCGGACCGCAGACCCAACCGCTCGTTTGGACAATCTATATATAGTAGCAAACTCAAAATCATCGCGTTGTCCACGAAGCAGTCCTTATTGTACGTCCGGATGCGTTACACTCTTGGCATGGATGTATGCTCCCGACAATCACTACCCAACTATATAGATGCATTGAATCATTTACTGTCGGTTTGCTTGCCATTGACTCCGGTGAAGCGGGACTTGATGTCGGCGCTGGGCCTGACCTTGGCAAACGATGTCATGGCGGATCGCGATCAACCGCCGTTTGACCGTAGTGCGATGGACGGTTTTGCAATGTCGGCTTCGGACATTCAGCCCGGTTGCCAACTGAGCATCACCGGGATGGTGGCAGCCGGTGCTTCTCCTGAACATTATCAGACTCCGGTTGAGCAGGGATGTGCCTATCGCATTGCCACCGGCGCCCCGTTACCCGTCGGGGCCGACGTGGTGATTCCCATTGAGTTGGCCAAGGTCAGTCAAACGGAGCCTGCGACCGTGTCGTTTGAAATCGACACGGTTGAACCATGGAAGAACATTCACCGTCAGGGTGTCGATGCACATGCTGGGGACAAAGTCATCCCAGCAGGAACCGTGTTGCGCCCACACCACATTGCCATCGCCGCCGCTGTGGGCCAGGTGCAGCTGGATGTGGTGCCCAAGCCACGTGTCACGTTGCTGACCACCGGCGATGAGGTCCGCCCACCACAGACACCAACCGATCAACTTCAGCCTCAACAGATCCGTAACAGCAACGGCCCACTGGTTGTTGCATTGTTATCGAACCTTGGTGTTGCAGATGTCACGCATATCCATTTACCGGATGAACCGGAGCCGACGTTGGATGCTGCACAAAACGCATTGCAGACATCCGACCTGGTGCTATCGGTGGGGGGCGTGAGTGTCGGGCAGCGTGATCATTTGCCTGCAACATGGGAAAAGCTCGGCGTGACGAAGTTGATTCACGGTGTTGCGATCAAACCAGGCAAACCGGTCTTTGCTGCACATCAGGATCAATGCATCATTGTAGGCTTACCGGGCAATCCGGTGAGTGTGCTTGCATCATTTCATTTGTTTGTCTGGCCAGTCATCTGTCAATTGACCCAGCAAGCCCAACCACATTGGCAGGAAGTAGTGCTTGATCGACCTGCTAAAGCCCATCCGACACGTGATCAGTTCCGTTTGGTGCGCCTTTCAGATCAAAATGCATCCATTATTGGCTGGCAAGGCTCCGGCGACCTGATGCATACGGCCTCTGCAGACGGTTTTGCATGGCTTCCCGTTGGTGCTTTAGGTTGTGAAACTGGGCAAAAAGTGCGGTTTTTGCCGTTGGTCCAGTAATTTTCTCAAAAAAATTTCAGTTGAACACTTTGTTATCAAAGAACGTTTTGACCCCTTAAAACAAGGGGTTTTTGTGATTTGGTGCGCACTTATTCGGACGGCAAAAACACGATTTCCAATTATTCTGGTTATTCCGTTTGCGATGAAATTAAGTCGGGTATCAATCATCCCGATACTTCCTTTCGCAAAGACCGCGTGGTCTGTAGCAAACAAATTGGTTGAAGGGTTTCTAACTGTAATGGACCCTTCGCTGAGGAGCAAACCTTTAGGAGTTTGGGGAGACCGAAGAGCCATGAGTCGCATCAACACTAACGTAACCTCACTGCTCAGCCAGAGAATTTTGAAGAACAACAACAGTTCTCTCAATACTTCGCTGGAACGTCTGAGCACCGGCTTGGCCATCAATCGAGGCAAAGATGACCCTGCCGGCCTGATCGCAAGTGAAAACCTGCGTTCTGAAAAAGCCTCAATCAACGCAGCCATTGACAATGCTGAACGTGCTGACCAGGTGATGAACATCGCCGAAGGCGGCCTTCAGGAAGTCAGTGCACTGCTCTTGGAAGTGCAAGGCCTTGTCGGCGAATCCGCCAACGACGCTGGCCTGAGTAAGGAAGAAAAGGAAGCCAATCAGCTTCAGATCGATTCGATCCTGCAGACGATTGACCGCATCGCTTCTTCCACCAACTTCCAGGGAGCCAAGCTGCTTAACGGTAACTTTGACTTTACCGTTTCAGGCCAGGATCCCAATGTCAGTGATTACCAGATCAACGCTGCCAAGCTTGGCTACGGTGAAACACGCGACGTTGAAGTCGTCATCACCGCATCCGCACAGCATGCTGGTCTGTTCATCTCGACCAACGGTGCACTGGACCTGACCAATGCCACCTCGACCTTCACGTTCGAGATCGCTGGTTCCAAGGGAAGCCGTGAATTCAGCTTTGCCTCAGGCACCTCGCTGGATTCCATGGTCGAGGCCATCAACACCTTCAAGGATGTCACAGGCGTTTCGGCTGCGGTATCCGGTGTGACCGGCTTCTCGATCAAATCTGTCGAGTACGGTTCCAATGAGTTTGTGTCCTTTGACGTCATCAGTCAGGGTGGGCAAGCTGGTTCGGTGGTTCAACTGTCTGCCAACAACGAAAACGATTTGAGTGGCACCAGTTCAACCTTCGCCAACGTAACCAATCCCATTCGTGACAGTGGTCAGGACATTGGTGCCATCATCAACGGCATCGCCGCCACCTCCGATGGTCGAACCGCACGCATTGCAACCGACTTCCTGGACATGGAGATTGAAATCTCTGCTGCCAGTGGTGGTGCTGATACCTTGCAAACCATCTCCGCATTAACCATTACCGGTGGTGGTGCCAAGTTCAACCTCGGGCCATCGGTTGATATCAACAACCAGGTGTCCATCGGTTTGGGCAACGTTGCATCACGAAAACTCGGTGATATCAATGTCGGATACCTTGACGATCTTGGATCGGGTAATTCCTCCAACCTTGTCGACGGTGACCTTGAAACCGCACAAAAGATTGTTGACGCCGCCATCAGCCAGGTCTCGAGCCTGCGAGGCAAGATTGGTGCCTTCCAATCCAACGTCATTAACTCGACGATTAACAGCTTGGGCGTCGCCCTTGAGAACACCTCGGCCGCAGAAAGCAGCATCCGCGATACAGACTTCGCATCGGAAACCGCTGCCATGACCCGTGCCCAGATTCTCTCCTCGGCCTCGACCAACATCCTGAGTATTGCCAACTCGCAGCCACAAGCAGCACTGCAGTTGCTCGGCTAAGACCAAAAGCAATACCCAGCTCTCCTAAATTGATGCTCCACCGGTCTGTGGTTCCCCAACCACAGACCGGTTTTTCTGCGCGCATCCAATCCAATGTCTTTTAATCGCAGTATCAATCGCGCTTCAATACACACTGATGCTCAACAGCCACCAACGCATCAACGCATGCACATTAAAGCCCCGGGGTTTTAACCCCGGGGACGTATCGTGACCCCATTGCAATTGACCACGAAAGAACCGCGGGTCACACTGCTGTGCAATCCGCGGTTTAACGTATTGGTAAGTTTTCAATGCACTGATTGTTCAAGGCAATCAATAAACATCGCGCTGATAACGACCATTGGCCGACATCTGTTTCACATATGCCCTGGCATCCTCGTCACTCATCTGACCTTGCTGGGCAATAATCTGATGTAACGCATTGTCCACGTCCTTGGCCATGCGCTTGGCATCACCGCAGACATAAAAATGACCACCGTCATTGAGCCATGCCCACAATTCAGCGGCATGCTGGAGCATGCGATGCTGGACGTAAACTTTTTCGTCGCCGTCACGCGAGAATGCCGTCGTCAACTTGCTGAGAATGCCATCTGCCACGTATTGTTCGAGTTCATCGCGGTACAAAAAGTCCGTCGCTTCATGTTGATCACCGAAAAACAGCCAGTTTTTACCGACTGCACCATCTGCTTTACGGTCCTGTAAAAACGCACGAAATGGCGCAATCCCCGTACCCGGGCCGACCATGATCATGGGCTTATTGGTATCCGATGGTGGCGCGAATCCGTGTGACGGTTGAATGAACACGCGAACCGGTTGATGCTGATGCACGCGTTGGCCCAGGTAAGTCGATGCGACACCTTTGCGCTTGCGACCTGCCATCTCGTACTCCACCACGCCCACGGTCAAATGCACTTCGTCCGGGTAAGCCTTCGGCGATGAACTGATTGAATAAAGTCGCGGTGACATCGGCAGCAGCGTCCCGATAAAATCTTTGACCTTGAGTTTGATGTTCTCAAAGAAAAGCAGCAGATCAATTATCTGCGGCTCGGCAGGCAAACCTTCGACTGCTTCCTCTTCGAGTAACCTGGTGATCTTGTCTTTATCTGCCTGATCCACAGCATTCACCTGCATCAGTTCAAGCAATTCATCGGTTGGTTTGATGATGTCCAATTCACGTATGAGTTGGTTGCGATACATCGCAATTTCACCGCCGGATGCATGAAGCAATGAGAGAATGTCATTGACCAACGCAAAGCAGTTTTCCGGATATACACCCAATGCGTCACCGGCTTTGTAACTCAAGCCCGAGTGCATGATGTCGACACTGACATACCGCGTGTCCTTGGCGGAACCCGCTGCGTTGAGTCTGGTAGCAGCCAATAGTGGTGCGGGGAATGGGTTTTTACGGTCAAAAACCCCTGTATTTACAGCGTTTTCGTCGCCTGGTGTTGCCGGTAGTTTACCTTCGACGGTGATATCAGCCGTCTTAATCAACTCTTTGAGCTTCTTGGCTGTGTCTTTGCCGCCAGGTTGGCAGAGCGTCAGATTCTTTTCTTCACCGGACGCAATGGCAGACGAATAGCTCTGACAAACATAACCACAGGCACCACAATCCAGCTGCGCCATGGCAGCCATCATCTTGCTTTTGAGCGGTCGACCCTCGGCCAATGCCATACGTTCGTCCATCGGCATCGCAGCGTCATGCCAGGGATGATCCTCATCGTCTTCCTCGACATCCGCAGCAGGTGCGTCGGTGGTTGGTGCCATGGAGGTAGCGGCCGCCGCGCCGATATCTGCGCCTAGCAAACCTGCAAAAAAACCATTTAGCCAACTCCGTTGGTCTTCACTGAACGGTGCGGTCTCAGGTAATAGGGGAACAATCGGGCTGGTCATTTTCAACTTCCTTCAATGTCAATCATTTTTGTCTTAACCACAGAGTCACAGAGCCACAGAGAAAAAATTTTTCAGAGATCAATTATTTTTGCCTTGTTTTTCAGGCTCTGTGTCTCTGTGACTCTGTGGTTCATCCATCACAAAACATCATGCAACAGCAGGTTCGTAAGCACAGTAGGCTTTGAGTTGGTCGATTTCGTGGCGGTTACAAAACGCTGCAAAACTCTCTGCGTCATCCGTGCGATGGCTCATGTAAGCGGTGAGTAACTGTTCGACAATCGCAGGTGTGTCGGTGGCCTGGACGTTCTGGAAAAAGTCACGGGCGATGCCCTGGTTTTCACCATAGCCTCCGCCCAGATACATGTGATAGCCTTCGACCATATCGTCATCGACACTCACCGAAGCGCCCATCAAACCGATATCACCAATGTAATGCTGGGCGCAGGAATGATGACAGCCGGTGACGTGAATGTTCACGGGGCTATCCAACGCAACGGTGTTTTCAACATGCTCAGCAATCCGCATCGCATGTCGCTTGGTATCGCTTGCAGCAAACTTGCAACCGTTATTACCGGTACACGCGATGAGTCCAGCACGAATGTTGCTTTGACTCCAATGCAATCCCGCAGCTTCGATGGCTTCTTTGACCGCGTCGATTTTTTCAGTCGGGATGTTGGGGATCAACAGGTTCTGCCAAACCGTCAAACGGATATCACCATTGCCAAAGCGATCGGCGATGTCGGCGATGGCAAACATCTGTTCCTGTTCGAGTTTACCCACGGGGAGCGTTACACCGACATAGTGCAGATTGTCCTGTTTTTGCCGGTGAAAATCGACATGTCCCAGACGATCAACCTTGCCTCGCTGTGTGCATTTGGCAAGATCAAAGGTCGGCCAATCGAAGGCTAAATGCTTTTGACATTCAGCGATGAACTTCTCAAAACCCCAATCATCGAGCAGGTATTTGAGACGCGCTTTTTTACGGTCGGTGCGATCACCATGTTCGATAAAGCATTTGACGACGGCTGCTGCAGCTTGGACACATTGATCGGGCTTGAGCATAATGCCGGTGTCACGGGCGAAGTCTTTGTGGCCGGTGATGCCACCCAGTTCCAGCCGGAAGTAGATGCCTGCGGGGAAGTCGGCGGTGGCGTTTTCTTCTTCGAGTTTCACTGCCATGAAGGCAACGTCGTTGGTGTCTGCGACGGAGGAGACTTTGCCACCCCCGTCAAAGGCAATGTTGAACTTACGCGGTAAGCCATACATTTCGCGGTGTTGGATGATGTAGTGATGCATGTCTTTTGCGAGTTGGGAGGTGTCGATCAACTCCTGTGAATCGATCCCGGCAGTGGGGCTGGCGGTGATGTTGCGCAGGTTGTCGCCGCCTGCCCCACGAGTGATGATGCCGAGATCTGCCAACCCATTAAGAACATGGATGGTATCGGTGGGCGGGATCTCCCGAATCTGGAGATTGGCCCGTGTGGTCACATGGGCATAGCCGCCAGCATGGCTGTTGGAAATTTGCGCAACGCCACGCAGTTGATGACTCTTAAGTAAACCGCCGGGAAGTCGCATGCGACACATGTATGAGTTCTGTGCGGGGGCGACATAAAACAGGCCATGGAACTTGGTGAGAAACACGTCGGAACCCTTGGGGAATTCACCTTTTTTCGCGCGATCGACCATTTCGTCGTAAATGTCCAGGGCGTTCTTCTCACGCTTGGCTTTCTCTTCGTTACAGAGTTTTTTGCCAGCGGAGGTGAAGCGATCCTGTGCCTGATGATGAATAGCATCCGGCCCCCCGCCCCCGGAAGTCCCGACGGTGACCATTTCACCCCCGGCTGCAGCGCCACTGTTATTGAGAATCGGCAATGATCCAGCAAGTGAACCCAGTCCCTTGTTGTGACGTTGCAGATCCACGCCTGCGACGAAGCCCTGGAGATATTGTTTTTGTGCGTCAGTGAAAGTCGGATTACTCATGGCTGACTCCTTCTGATTCTTCGGATGCGATCCAAGGCTTGCTCAGACTTAACGCGACAGCACAGGCCTTGTATGAGGGTTGATGCGAATAAGTGTCGAAGACCGGTTTGGTCAAGCGATTGGTTTCGTGATTATGCATGGGGATAAAGACTTGCCCCGGCGCGACGGTTGCAGTGACAAACGCGCGGGCTTTGAGATAGCCACGACGGGAGTAGACATAAATCCATTGCGTCGGTTCGATGCTCAATGCATCAGCGTCAACAGGATTGATCTGCACGTAGATGTCATTGGGGTAAAGCTTGCGCAACACGGCGGACTTGCCCGTGCGGGTTTGCGTATGCCATTGGGCAGCACTGCCACGTCCGGTGAGGAGAACAAACGGGTAATCACCGTTGGGCATCTCGGGCATGTTGCGGGTTTCTTCAAAGAGAAACTTGGCTTTACCGTCTTCATGAAAGTACTTGCCATCAGCAAAAAGTCGACGGTGGGTTTGCAGTTCGTCGCCTTGTTTAAGGGGCCATTGAATCCCGCCGTTGTCATCGAGCATGCGATAGTCTGCGATGCCGGTGATGTCACAGGGTTGGCCTTCGGAGAGCTGGGTGAGGATTTTGAAGACGGCTTCGGGGTCGGTCCATTTTTCGAACATGTTCGCGCAACCCCAGTACGCTGCGATGGCCTTGAAAATCGAGAAGTCCGCCAAGGCAACACCGGGCGCGGGGGAGACTTTTTTCAGAAGTCCGAAGCGTCGTTCGGAGTTGATGAGCGTGCCATCCTTTTCACCCCAACCGGCAGCGGGGAGAACAAGGTCAGCTTGTTGGGCAGTCTCTGTGTTGTGGTACATGTCCTGCACGACGAGTAAGTCGAGCTTGCCCATCAGGTCACGGAATTTGTTTTGCCCGATCCACGAATGGGATGGATTGGTTGCGATAAACCAGAGTGCTTTGATCTTGCCTGTTTCGACGCCTTCAATGATCTGGTGATAAGGCAGGCTATCCTGCGTGGGGATGCGATTGACATCAATGCCAAGGATGTTGGCGACTTTCTCGCGGTCTTGTTGTTTGGTGAAGTAATGTCCGCCAAGCAGGTTGGTGGTGTTGGAAAAGAGGCGAGAACCCATGGCATTGCATTGGCCGGTGATGGAGTTGGCACCGGTACCGGGGCGGCCGATGTTGCCTGTCATGAGGCAGATGTTGATCATGGCCTGGGCAACGCGGGTGCCTTCGTGAGATTGGTTAACGCCCATGGTCCACCAGAAGCTCACGCGCTTGCCGTCATGGATTTTCTGAGCCATGGTGCAGAGCGTGTCGGGATCAATGCCGGTGAGTTTGGCAACACGGTTGGGCGTGTAGGCTTTGACATGTTCAGCAAATTCATCAAAGCCGGTGGTGTGTGCGTCGATGTAATCGCGCTTAATCCAGTCATTGACGATGAGCAGGTTGGTGATGCCGTAAAGCAAAGCCAGGTCACTCTTGGGTGAGATTGCCAAATGATGCGTTGCCGCCATCGCCGTTTCAGTTTTGCGGGGGTCGATGACAATGATGTCGGGATTGTGTTTGTTGCGCATCACTCTTTGCCAGAGGATGGGGTGAGCGATGCAGAGGTTTGAGCCGACGAAGAACATGACGTCGGATTCTTCGAAATCTTCATAGGTGTAAGGCGGAGCATCGAAGCCGAAGGATTGTTTGTAAGCGGTGACCGCGGTGGCCATGCATTGGCGTGTGTTGCCGTCCCCGTGAATCATGCCCATGCCGAACTTTGCCAGTGATCCGAGCAGTGCCATTTCCTCACAGGCGATTTGGCCGGTGGAGAGGAAGGCAACGGATTCGGGGCCATGCTCTGCGATGATTTTTTTCATGCGCGTGGTGAAGGTGGTCAGTGCGGTGTCCCAGTCGACGGGTTGCTGCTTGCCGGTTTCGTCTTTGAGCAGGGGCGTGGTCGCGCGATCGTCAGACTGCGTGACAGCCAATGCTTCCCAACCTTTGGGACAGGCCATGCCCAGGTTCACGGGGTACTCGGTTTTGGGTGACAGGCCGACGGCTTTGCCATCTTGCAGGTGAATGTTCAGGCCACAACCCGTTGCGCAAAAGCCGCAGGTCATGGTGGTGGTGGCATCGGGCTTGGCTTTACGCGGGATTTGCCCCAGTCCAAAGCCCCCCGGATCACGCACGATTTGCTGGGTCAACGGACCGTCCCATTGGCGGATGATGTTGGCTGCAGTTTTGAGCAGGGGAAGATTAAGTGTCCTGGTTTGCGACATCAGTGGTGCCCTCCGTCAGAGATCGTGATGCCGGGCATGCGCAACGCATCGCTGGCAGCAAAGTACAGGTAACGTTCAGCCAACTCGCCGAGAGTCAGGCATGCAAAGCTGGTGCCGGAGATCGCAGCAAGAATCATCGGGTCCGCCATTGAAACCATGGTCAGGAACACGAACGGCAGGAGCACCCCGCCGGTGATCCCCAGTGCAACACGTGCGACAAGTACCAACGGTAAAGCCTTGGTGTTGTAGGTCAGATGCGTGAGTTCAAAACCGACCTTGATGGCGGTCGCGATGATCAACGCCAGATTCATGAGCATGAGATGGTCGGGCTTGATGGCGGACTGATTGAGAATCGCACCGACACACGTTGCGACGATGGCAGCTGCAAGGCCAAGCACCACACCGGTCATGCCGAATTTGGTTGCTGTGTTTTTGAGGTTCCAGCAAGGACGTTTGGTGTCGATATAAATCATCATGGAACAGAACACTCCCGCCAATCCCGTGAGAACCGAGGCCCAACCGGTGAGCCATGTGGGAATCGTGGGGATGGCAAAGGGGATCTTCTCAAGAATGAATGTCGGGATGAGATTGTTCTTGAGTGCAACCATGGTGATGTGCAAATGCACTGCAGCAGCAAAGCCGTTGAACGCGATGATCTCACGCGAGAGCCAGCTGGTCCGCCAGCCGAGAAACGCGCGGTAAGCATACAGTGGTCGCCCCAGATGCAGGATCGCGCACGTCATGCCGAACATACCGATGCCGAATCCCATGGCCGAACTGATGAGCTGTGTCCAGCTATTGGCAAACGGCAGAAGCAAACGCTCAGCAAGCAAGGCACCAACACCCAATTGCGTCAAGACCAGCATCACCACCAACGGCAAATGCCCATGCTCAGCACGCGGCTTACTTTGCGGGGCATGCAGTGAGACGCCCGCAAGACGCTTGCTGACATATCGCGTGGTCGGTGTGGTGATGGTGCAATCGGGTGAGTCAGCCAAAAAGTCCTGTTTTTGTGCGTTTTTTTGTGCTTCAACGGTGTCGACCAACTTGATGGAGATCGCCTTGTCAGGACAGGCTTGCACGCATGCAGGCGCTTCACCTTCGTCAAGTCGATCGGTACACATGTCACACTTGCGGACAATGCCCATATCCGCGTTGTACTTGGGGACATCGTACGGGCATTTGAGCAGACAGTACTGACAACCAATGCATTGATCATCAAGATGTTTGACGATGCCGGTGTCCGGATTCTTGTCATATGCCATGACGGGGCAGCCTTCCAGGCAACCGGGTTCAACGCAGTGATGACAGGCCGTGGTGATGTGCTGTACGACAGGCAGTGAGACATCATTGCTGGTGAGCAGTCCGACTTCACGCCAGGCTTCGTTGTCATCCAGACCGTTGAGATTATGACAGGCGGTGACACAACCTTTGCAGCCGGTGCAGGCATCGAGGTTGACTTCAAAGGCATATTGCTGACCCGCTTGCGGTTTGTCGGTGGGGATCAGTGATTGGTAGTAAGCAGCCTGCGCGGGGATGTCGCCTGCCTGATGTGCCTGGGAAAAGCGATCGACAACGGTGAAGGTTTGCTGCTCGGTGAGGAGTGCCAAGAGCAGGTCTTTGCCAGCACCACTGGATGAGGCGGCCGTATCCGTGGATGTCGAGGCCTTGGGCGCATCGGGTTTTTCGGTGGTCTTGGAAATCATCACTCGTCTTTCCATGCTCAGCGACGGTCACTTCGTGTGACACTCGCTGTCATATCCAATTCGCGTGCTGACCTTTCAATCCCACAGACTTCACCAACGAAGCACACCCGGAACGCAACAGACCTTCAGCGGCATTGCAACACCTGCGCTGGTGACAATACAGCTTGATCAAGGAAGGACTTCGTTGTCCGGGTGAGGGAGTTTGCCCGAGCGTTGGGCAAGATGGAAAGTGTCAGAACGAGAGTTCTGGTGGTCTATGTGCAAAGTCCGTGCCAGCATGTCGGATGGCGTTTTTATGGGAGTTATGTTTCGAGGCCTTCATTTCAATGCACAAAAGGCGCGCAATAGCCGGAACCTTGCATGCTTGATAAGCATCAAAAAAGATGGATAGGTTGTATGATTGGGTGATTCTCCGTTCGCTCACATAGGATGGATACGGATACTATCATGGGCAGTTAAGACTTGAACATCAGGGGGCAGCATGCAAATTCGCAAATGGATACTCTGGGGCTTCTTCGCTCTACTTGGACTCAATGTTCTGGCAGGTTGCTACGGCCTGGTGATCATGGAAGACGATATCTTCGGCCCGGCGATTGGTGGGGCAATCGCCACCGCCGTTGCCTGCCTGCTGCTGTATCCAGCCAGTTGGTTGTCACTGCTTAAACATGGCAAACATGCCTCATGGGTGGCGATGGGTTGGGTGACGTTAACGTGTCTGATGTTCAAAGGCTTGTTTTTTACCTGGACCAATTCAGCCTTTCGACGGGGGCGTGATTGGGAAGAGTTCTTCATCGTCCTGATCATCGCCATGATGCCTGCAGCGGTATTGATGGGATTGGGAGCCTATCTCAAACGATTCAAAGCGCTATTCGTCTCCTCATGGATTCTCATCATCGCAACCGCATTGTTCATGGTGATGCTGACCACCGCAGGCTTCTGTTCAGAGATCCTGCGTAATTGGCGATTGACCAATCTGCTGATGGTTCTCACCGTGTTGGAAGCCTGCGTTGGCATCGGTTTGGCGGTTCTCTTTGCGGGACCCTGGCGATGGTACAAGGCCTTGGCGTTGGTGGGGACAGCGGTGACGTGTGTGTTGATCACGATGGATGTCATGCGTGTTTACCGTGTCCAACAGAGTAATGTCTGGCAGGTCGGGATCGGTGCAATCTTGGCCATCGTCATTGCCTATTTCAATCTGATGATGTGCATTCCCATCAAGCCGTTCTGGGGGCGGATGGTTCGTAACGTCGCGTTGGGATTGGGCGTCCTGGATGCAGCGGTGATGATGTACTTGTGCGCCTTTGCAATGAATATCCGTGGCAAACAGGAGACTGCCATCCTCATGCTCTTTGGCATGATCCTGTTCGTGATGATCACATTGACGTTTGTCGTTGCATTCAAAGCTGCAGTCGATGCGATCAAAATCCGGCGGAATGATATCCCCTCACAGTTTCATTATTCACAACTCCAGATCACCTGCCCGCATTGTCAGACCGCCCAACTGCTCACCGAAGCCGGCCAACATTGCTGCACCTGTGGCATACAGTTTCACTTCCGTATCACCGAGCCGCATTGTGCCAACTGCGAATACCTGCTCATCGGTCAAAGCACTGGCAACTGCCCGGAGTGTGGGCATCCATTAAGTGAGAATCTCGGAACACCGGTTGGTCAACCTGCCTGATCCGGTACAATCAAATTCCAACCTGATGACCTTTGTCACGATGGGGACGGGTGACGCCTCTTCCTGACTGGCTTTGGAGTTTGACATGTCCACACGACAATGGATCATACGCACCTTGCTGGCAACTTTGGCCATCGCTGCCATCGGTGGGGCGATCGGTATTCTCTTTGGCGGTGACAAACTCACCTGGCAAATCATCGGCTCGGCCGTCACTGTTTCCATGGGCTGTCTGTTTTATCAGATCAGCAGCGGACTTTCGCGCGTGGATAACTTCCATCGTACCGGCCTGCTGGGCATGGGACTCACCGGTATCGAGTTTCTGCTTTGCCTGCTGCTGATTTGGTTTGTCGATGCAGACTTTTTTGAAAATGATTTCTGGGAAGTCTGCGGCTACATGAGTCTGACGCTGCCGATCACCGGTTTGCTGGCCATGTTGGCGTTGTATCTGCAGCGTAAAGAAGGCGTCAAACTTGCTGGCCATATCCTGCTTGCGGTCAGTTGCATCACGCAATTGCTATTGTTACTTGCTGCGATCAATGACAGTTTTCGACTTCGCAGCACGCTCGGTTCCTACAGCGATTGGTGGGAGACAAGCTGGGCATTGCTTGGTTATGGACTGCTTGCTGTCCTGATTCTCGCAGGCCGGTTTAGACCCCATAAACTCGTCGGCTTGATCGCAACGCTGACCAGTTACCTGTTTTTGCTCATCGAAATCTGGATCGGTGGGGGCAAAGACCCAACATGGTTTGCGCTGGCAACGATCATCAGCATCCTCTATGCCCATGGCAATGTCATCTGGTTACTGACCATGAAAGGTGGCGGCCAAGCCATCACGCGCATGGTGGTCCAGGGGATGGCCGTTGCCACCGGACTTTTCGTGCAACTCGCAGCGATGGACATCTTCTCCAAAGGCAGCG
>MDTD01148266.1_pt1 | contig 14833 bp, 20 predicted proteins | sample 811221 | NCBI WGS metagenome assembly MDTD01 (sample SAMN05326646, study PRJNA326480) | marine metagenome | isolation source: seawater | place: Pacific Ocean: South West | collected 2011
AAGACATACTTATTAAGTCCTTCGATAACAGAACCAGATACATCAGAGTTGGTAAGGATTATGTAGTGATCATTTTTTTTAAAGATTCTCATCGTGGCAATAACTTTGCCCTGATTAGTCGAGAATGAGGAGTATTGATAGTTATCATTACCTAGATTTTCAATATCGTTACTGAGCTGACCCTGCAGAAATTTTGATGAGTCTATACCTGACACACTTATTGTGACAATATCATTATCTTTATTTATACCGAAATATTCCTTAATACTCATTTAAACTATTGAAATATATAACAAAAACCATTTTATGTCTTGTATTAAATGCGATAACATATGTTATAAATATGATTAAATCATACATATAATGTCTTATAAAGTAGTGTTTATTTAAGAGAAGTATTTGCGTATAATGCGTGATGGAGAGTTTATATGTCACAAAAAAAGCAAACAACTAAGATCAAGCGAAAGAAAACTGAGAAAATAAAGAAAGTTAAAGAGATAGGTGGACGGAAAGGGCCAGAGCCTACTAGATATGGTGACTGGGAAAAAAACGGTCGTTGTATTGATTTTTGAAGATAATTTTCGAAATGATTAACCCAAATAGACCGACCTCTCCGCATTTACAGATTTATAAACCTCAGCTTACATCCGTGTTGTCTATATCCCATAGGATAACAGGGGTAATTTTATCACTTACTTCTATGATGATTCCGCTCTCTTTAGTCATCATTTCCTTAGGGTCTGAGTATCATGCATTTCTAGTAAAATTTTTCTCTAATTTTTTTGTGAAACTTCTTTTAGTGGGAGCTATATTCACCTTAATTTATCATTTATGCAATGGTATTAGACATCTTTTTTGGGATTATGGTTATGGGCTTAGTCTAGAGAAAAGTTATTTATCCGGTTATTTGGTAATTTTAATCTCTCTAATTACCACATTAAGTTCAGTATTAATTATCTTTAGGAACTAGGTTTTGGCTATTTTGCATTGGAAATTTCAAAGGATCACCGCTATAACATTAGTGCCTGGAATGTTGTATTTAACATATTATCTTTTATCTATTAATGAACTCTCATACGAGCAGATTACTTCAGATATTTCATCAATTTATGGAATTCTGTTCATTTCTATTTTATCATCATTAATGTTTTTTCATAGTTCTTTGGGTATCGAGACGATACTGCAGGATTATGTTCACGATGGAAGACTGCAGGGTTTATTTATTGGTTTATCTAAGATTACACATGCTGTATTATTAGTTATTACATTAATTTGTCTTTATATAATTGCAGGTTTTTGACATGGAGAGTTACAAAATAAAAAAACACAAACATGATGCCATTGTTATTGGTGCAGGTGGGTCTGGTCTAAGAGCCACAATGGGGCTAGCCCAATCAAAACACAGCGTAGCTTGCATTAGCAAAGTTTTTCCGACAAGAAGCCACACCGTTGCAGCTCAAGGAGGCATCAGTGGCGCACTAGGCAACATGGGAGAAGACGATTGGCGATGGCATATGTATGACACTGTCAAAGGATCTGATTGGCTTGGGGATCAGGACTCTATTGAATACATGTGTAAAAATGCTGTTGAATCAATAATTGAGTTAGAGCATTTTGGTGTTCCGTTTTCTAGAACAGAAGAAGGAAAGATTTATCAACGACCATTCGGAGGCATGACGACGGAATACGGTAAGGGAATAGCACAACGAACTTGTGCTGCAGCTGATCGTACAGGTCATGCTATTCTTCATACTTTATATACACAGTCACTAAAAAATGACGTTGATTTCTTTATTGAGTATTTTGTTATTGACCTAGTCTACGATGATGGAAAATGCGTAGGCGTGTTAGCATGGTGTCTAGATGATGGGAGCATACACTTATTTCAATCTCATCTGGTAATACTAGCTACAGGTGGGTATGGTAGGGCATATTTATCATCAACTTCTGCGCATACTTGTACAGGTGATGGAAATGGTATGATTTTAAGATCAGGTTTACCTTTACAAGACATGGAGTTTATACAATTTCATCCGACTGGGATATATGGAGCTGGATGTTTAATTACTGAAGGCGCTCGTGGAGAGGGTGGTTATCTAACTAATTCTGATGGCGAGAGATTTATGCCTAAATATGCACCTAATGCAAAGGATCTTGCATCTCGTGATGTTGTTAGTAGAGCGATGCAGATCGAGATAAACGAGGGTAGAGGTGTTGGCGAAGATAAAGATCACGTTCTTCTTCATTTGGAGCACCTGGACGATGAGATTATTCAATCAAAACTTCCTGGCATAGCAGAAACTGCTAAGATATTCTCTGGGGTAGATGCAACAAAAGAGCCAATTCCTGTTATACCAACAGTCCACTATAATATGGGAGGGACTCCAACTAATTTTAATACTGAAGTGCTAGCTAATGGTTCAGGTCAAGTTGTTGAGGGCCTCATGGCAATAGGAGAAGCTGCTTGTGTATCAGTACATGGAGCAAATAGACTTGGGTCAAACTCTTTGTTGGATCTTATTGTTTTTGGGCGATCTGCAGCAGAAAGAGCATGCGAAATATTAGATAAAAAAACTAAGAATCACGTAAGTATTAATGAAGCCGCCTTAGACAAAATATTGTCTAGATTTGATAAGATAAGGAATTCAAATGGTGGGATAAGAACAGCAGAATTAAGAGATAAAATGCAAAGAGCTATGCAAAGGTACGCACCAGTGTACAGAGACAAGAGTACACTAGAAAAAGGTATTGAAATTATGAAAGATAATTTTAGAGATTTCAATAACTTATCTGTAAGTGATAAATCTTTAATATGGAATACTGATCTTGTTGAGTCACTAGAATTAAATAATCTTTTGTATCAGTCACTAGCTACGCTATACTCTGCATATAATAGGACTGAGAGTCGCGGTAGTCATGCTAGAGAAGATTATCCAGACAGAGATGACAAAGAGTGGCTCAAGCACACTATGGTTTGGGTAGATCAGGATGGTAATAGCAAGTTTGATTATAAACCTGTTGAGCTGAGAACTCTAACTGACGAAGTTGAGACTGTAGCTCTGAAAGCGAGGACATATTAAATGGCAAAATTTACATTACCAATTAATTCCATCGTAAAGAAAGGAACAACATTCAATGCTGATGATGCTGAAACCAAAGCAAACAGGAAGCTACGTGTTGACGTCTACAGATACAACCCTGATACTAATTCAAATCCTTACGTTGATACATATATATTAGATAAAGATAAATTTGGACCGATGGCTCTTGATGTACTTATGTACATTAAAAATAATGTAGACCCAACACTTACATTCCGCAGATCTTGTAGAGAGGGTATTTGTGGTTCGTGCTCTATGAATATCAACGGGACTAATACTTTGGCATGCATTCTTAATATTTCTGATGAGGACAAGCTTAAGATTTATCCATTGCCGCATATGCCCGTAATAAAAGATCTAGTGCCAGATTTAAGTAATTTTTACAAGCAGTATGAATCAATTAAGCCTTGGTTGATAAATGATAAAAAACCAGAAAGAGAACACCACCAAAGTCAAGAAGACAGAAGCAAGTTAGATGGTTTATTTGAGTGTGTTTTGTGTGCTTGCTGTTCGACCAGTTGCCCTAGCTATTGGTGGAATTCTGATAAATATCTTGGACCAGCCTCTTTGCTTCATGCATATCGCTGGATAATAGATAGTAGAGATGATGCAAAGAAAGAGCGTTTGTCTAATCTAGAGGATAAGTTCAAATTATTCCGATGTCATACTATCATGAATTGTACAAAAACCTGTCCTAAATCACTTAATCCCGCTAAAGCAATTTCACATATTAAGAAAATGTTAGCAACTGACAAATAGTTCACTAGTTGTATACAATTACATGCAAATTTCAAAGTTAAAGTGGAAGTGTCGCAAAGGTGTAAGAGAGCTTGACATACTCCTCACTAGGTACTTAGAAAATGTTTTTTTGACTTCACCCATTATCGAGCAGAACATTTTCAAAGAGTTTCTCGAAAAAGATACATATGAGATACTTGATATTTTAATGGATAAGAAAAACTTTGATCAGAAATACGGTAAAATTGTAACGATACTTAGAAATTTAAATAAATGAGTACACCATCAGTTCTTCTTGGAGTCAATATTGATCATGTGGCTTTTATCAAAAAGTCAAGAGAAACAAGTTATCCTGATTTGATAAACGCTGTAAAACTTTGTGAGAAATCTGGTGCTGATTCAATTACAATTCACTTAAGAGAAGACCGCAGACATATCCAGGATGATGATGCTATTCTAATTAGAGAACATTGCAGAAAATTAAATTTTGAAATGGCTAATACAGATGAGATGATAGCATTCGCACTCAAGCTAAAGCCTGATTTTTGTTGTTTTGTCCCAGAGAATCGTGATGAAAAAACAACTGAGGGTGGGCTAGCCCTAAATGAAATGACAAGGGATCAAGAAAATTTATTTAAAAAAAATATTGATATTCTTGAAGAATCTGGCGTAGAGGTCTCTTTATTTATAGATCCAGAAGAAGAGAGTGTTGAGAAATCAAAGCAACTGGGAGCAACTTCCATAGAACTTCATACAGGCCCTTTTGCAATTGGCTATGAGTCTAATAACTACCAGAACGAATTCCAAAAACTCATAGATGCTGCCAACTTAGCAAATAGTCTCTCATTAAAGGTCAATGCAGGTCATGGCTTGAATTATCAAAATCTTTCTCAAATAATGAAGATACCATATTTAAATGAACTCAATATTGGACATGCTATTATAGCTGAATCTATTTTTATTGGTTTAGATGATGCAATAAAAAAAATCAGGCGTATAATTGACAATAGTGATTAGAGGTGTTGGCATAGACATAATAGAAAACGTGAGAATCAAAAAAACTTTCTCTCGATTCGGCTACTCATTCGCAAAAAAAATATTGTCGACAAATGAATTACAGGAGTTCTCAAAGTCTCATAAAAAAGTTGACTTTCTCGCTAAACGATTTGCTTCTAAAGAAGCTCTATCTAAATCTATTGGAATAGGCTTGTATAGAAAAGGGTTATGCCCAAAAATCATTGATATAAAAAAAGATAACTTAGGTAAGCCAATTATCGTAATTAGCAAAGAGTTGAAAATAATACTTAAAAAATACTCTATTAACTCTCTCCATCTCTCTATATCAGATACAGATAAGTTATCTACAGCTATAGTAATAGCAGAAGGCGAGTAGTGAGTGACTCAGTTTTAAACCTTATAGGCAACACACCACTCGTTGATGTAGCTTTTAATGATAAGAATGTAATATTAGCGAAGCTAGAGGGTAATAATCCAGGCGGTTCAGTAAAAGACCGGGCAGCTCTTAGGATGATTGAAGATGCTGAGAAAATTGGTCGGATAAAAAAAAATGATACTTTAATAGAGGCAACAAGTGGCAACACAGGTATTGCACTAGCGATGGTTGCTGCAATGAAAGGATACAGTATGCGCCTGATAATGCCTGAGACAGCTTCAGTGGAGAGAATTAAAACAATGAAGGCATATGGCGCTGATGTGATACTGGTATCAAAAGAAGAAGATATGGAGGGTGCAAGGGATCTAGCGATAAAAATGAGAGACTCTGGTGAAGGATTTGTCCTTGATCAATTTTCTAATAAATCCAATTACTTAGCACATTATGAAGGGACGGGGCCAGAAATATGGCAACAAACAAATGGTAAGATAACTCATTTTGTATCAGCTATGGGCACAACAGGCACTATAACCGGTGTCTCTAAGTATCTTAAACAAATGAATCCATCCATAGAAATTATTGGCGCTCAACCACAGGACGGTTCTAGAATACCCGGTATAAGAAGGTGGAAAGAGGGATATGAACCACAGATAAAGAGAGACGCGATTATCGATCGTACAATTGATATTTCAGAGGCTGATGCTAAAGATTTTTCAATGAAGCTATCGAGAGAGAGAGGCTTGTTTTGTGGTTTATCAGCAGCAGCAAACGTATGCATTTCCCACAAGATAGCCAATGACCTTAAAAATGCTGTTATTGTGACTATAATTTGTGATAGAGGTGATAGATATCTTTCGTCACTTTAATTATTTTTGAATTATAAGATTTTTACCTGCAACAAGATATTTAGAGCCTTTGATACCATTGGATGAAAGTAACTTTTCTCGCGAAACATCGAAGCCTGATGCAATAATTTTAGTAGTATCACCAGTGTTTACGACGTAGCGTAAATTCATATTCTCATTAATTGATAGTATAGGAGATCTCATTTTAATTTTTATTTTATTGCCTACGAATAACTTCGTATTTTTGTCTGCATTGTTCCATTGAAGTAACGATTTCATATTCACATCATAAAATTTCGCTATACGATACCAATTATCATATCTTTTTACAGTATGGTAGTAATTAAATGTTTTATCTATTATACGATGTTCATAATCACCAATAGATATAGTATTTTTATCTGTATCCGTTATTTTTATAGGAAGACGTAATTTTTGATTTATTAAAATCAAGTCAGATTTAAGTGAGTTTTTTGTCATTAATGCTCGTACTTTTACATTATATTGTTTTGATATTGCTGAGAGGGTATCTCCCTTTTTTACAATATGTATTTTTTCTTTGAACATAATAGTCCTGTACTTTTTATATCGCTCATTAAACTTCTCAATTTTATTATATGGCAGCAATATTTTATTCTGCATTGATGGGATTATATACCAAGCACTAAAGCCAGGATTTAAAAAGTATAGAGTTTCTAAATCAACATCTGACAAAACGGATAGAGTATAAAAATCTATTGGATTATATATTTTAACTAATCCTGTTTGTGGTTTGTTAGATAATTTAGGTAATGTTACACCGTAACTTCTCGGGTTTGACATAATATCTCTAAGAGCAAGTAATTTTGGTACGTAAATTTCTGTCTCTCTAGGAAGGTTCAGATCCCAAAAGCTAGTTTTACCAATAACGTACTTCGCTTTTGACATTGATCTACCTACTTTACCAGCACCGGTATTATAGGATGCGATAGCTAGTAACCAATCCTTCTTGAAATGTCTGTGCATATCTGAGAGAAAGTGAGTTGCAGCTTTAGTGGAGTTTAAAATATCTCGTCTACCGTCGTACCACCAATTTTTAGCTAGTCTGTATTCTCTAGCTGTAGGAGGGATAAATTGCCATATGCCTGCAGCTTTTGATGGCGAGTGAGCATATGGCTGATATCCACTTTCAACAATCGGTAATAGTGCTAGCTCATAAGGAAGATTTCTATTCTCTAATTCTCTTATTACGTGATATAAAAATGGTTTAGCACGATCAATTGATCGATATAAGAACTGTTTATTTTTTATGAACCACTCTCTTTCTTTGTCAACTCTAGAGGAATGAACATTATCCAGGCAAAAACCTGCATTTAGCTTATCCCAAATCGACGAAAACTCCTTCTTTCTGAGTTTCTTCGTTTGGCAATCAAAATCTCCAAAATTAGCCAAAATTTGTGGACGCTTGTAACTGACTGGGCCACTACAACTTGATATTAAGCTTGTAGCCAATATAATTAATAGATATTGAGTTATTTTTTTTGACATAGAACATTTAAAGATTAGCAAAATACAAGCATATTTTCTAATCAAATAAGTATGAAATTAGACACAAATACCCATCATTATACAGAATTAGCGCGTTGGTATAGAAAAACGAAAACCCTTCCAATAAGAAAAGCAGTTACCTTGAAGGTTAGTGAACTTCGACATAATCTTGATGGTAACAATGCGCTTTATCTAGGATTGCCAGAATTTAGAAAAAAATTTGAGTCTACCAAGTACTTATCATTCTTTTCAGTGGATGGTAAAGATATCATCAAATATCAAAGTATAGAAAAAAAATTACCATTTGAGGACAAGTCGCACGACATTATAATACTTATGCATGCACTTGATTTGTTAGATAAGCCATATAATTTCATAAGAGAGATAGACAGAATTGCATCTGATGATGCCAAGATATTTATAGTTGGCTTCAATAAACTCAGTCTATGGGGACTGACACGACAATTACGTAACAAACATCATTCACCGTGGTCAGCAAATTTTCATCCTATTTCAAATATAAAAGAATGGTTCAAGATATTAAGCTATGACGTCAAGATTAACACAACAAGCTGTCTTCTCCCATTTCTCTCAAAAAGCCTATGTAAATACATGGATAAATTTAGTTTTTTACAAAAATTACTTTTTCCGAGTTATGGTGGGATATATTTTTGTCTTCTTACCAAAAAAATCGTACCTTTGACGCCACAGAAACTCAAATTTAAAGATAAGTACGTTGTTCATACCTTCCCAAAATCCAGCATGAATAGATTCAAATGAGCACAATAAGAGTCTTTACTGATGGTGCATGCAGTGGCAACCCTGGAAATGGTGGTTGGGGTGTTGTGATCGTCAAAGACAGTGAGATAACTAAATATAACGGATCTGAGAATGATACCACTAACAACAGAATGGAGTTAAAAGCAGCCATAGAGGGGATAAAGCTAGCTGCAGACGACTCATCACTGACTCTTTATACTGACTCTAAATATGTTAAAGATGGTATTACATCCTGGATTGAGAATTGGAAAAAAAATAATTGGCTCACAAGTTCCAAGAAACCCGTGAAAAATCAGGATCTTTGGGAACAACTTGATTCGTTGAATGAAAAGTATCATGTCTCATGGAAATGGGTTAAAGGTCATCAAATTGAGAAAACAGAACACTCAAGATATAATAATCTTGCTGATGAATTAGCAAGAGATGCAGTGAAGTAATGAAAAGATTGATTGTATTGGATACGGAAACTACTGGCTTGGATGTCAATGATGGTCATCGGATAATTGAGATAGGGTGTGTGGAGATAATAGATCGAAATATTACTTCAAATAGATTCCATAAGTATATCAATCCAAAAAGAGTTATTGATGAGGGCGCACAAAAAGTTCATGGTATAAGTAACCAGATGCTTGAAAATAAGCCTGAATTTAAAGATATAATCGATGAATTTCTCTCCTTTATACATAATTCGATATTAGTAATCCACAATGCACCATTTGATCTTGGCTTCTTATCTTCGGAGTTATCATATTGTGATAGAGATAAAAATTACTTCCAGTCTAATCATGAAGTTTTGGATACATTAACAATTTCACGAAAACAGTATCCAGGTAAACGAAATTCTCTCGATGCATTGTGTAGTAGATTAGAAGTTGATAATGCTGATAGAAATTTTCATGGAGCACTTCTAGATGCAAGCTTATTAGCAAACGTATACCTTAAAATGACTAGAGGCCAAACATCTTTGTCAATGATTAATCAAGTGGAAAGTTCAAATTCTACTGATACAGAGCAAGAAATTGCTGAACGTGATCAAATCATACTTAGAGCTAATAATGATGAATTAGAGGCCCATCAAGATTATTTTAAGAGTTAGAGTTCGATTTAAGGAGTCTCTGCTTTTTCCGATTCCACTCTTTTGTTTTTATATCATTTCTTTTATCGACTGTTTTTTTACCTTTCCCAACTGCTACCTCTATCTTTATGAGAGATTTCTTGGTATAAATTTTTATTGGGACGATTGTATGACCGCTAATCTTTATCTCATTTATAATTTGTTGAATTTCTCTTTTGGATAATAAGAGTTTTCTCTTTCTGGTTGGATTTAGATTATCTGAATTACCATAATTAGGGAGTACCTTTAAGTGTGAATTAATCAAATATATCTCATCTTGAAAGACACTGACATAACTTTCGCTAATTTGTCCATGACCTTCCTTAAGACTCTTGACCTCCCATCCTTCGAGAACAATACCTGCTTCAAGTTTTTTGATGAGCGTATATCTGAATGTTGATTTTTTATTACTACACAATATATTCATAATATTTAAACATAATGTATAATAACATTGTATCATGTTTCAAATAGGAGTTTGCAAATATTAACAAAGAAAGAAAATCCATCCATGGCGAATGGTCCTCTAAATTAATATTTATTTTTGCTGCCACAGGTTCTGCAGTTGGTCTAGGGAATATTTGGAAATTCCCGTGGATGACTAGTGAGAATGGAGGGGGAGCATTTGTCTTGATATACATACTTAGCGTTATTATTATAGCTTTACCTATCATGATTGCGGAGGTTTTTATAGGTAGACACGGAAAGCAAAACCCAGTTGATAGTCTTAAATTTACAGCTAATGAGTCTAGCAGTTTTAATTTTCTAGAGGTCGATAGTGATCTAAATAGAGTTCGCTCTAAGACACAGTCATATTCGAATTCGGATGATTATAGCAACTGGCAGCTAGTTGGCTGGGCTGGTATGATTGCTGGGATCCTCATATTGTCATTTTATAGTGTAATCGCAGGGTGGACAATATCATATATTTTTAAAGCAGCTTTCGGCGTTTTCAATCTTGTTACTGCTGAGCAGTCTCAAGTTATTTTTAGTGATCTAGTTTCTGATCCTGAAAAACTTCTAGCTTGGCACACGATATTCATGTTCCTTACTGGATATATTGTCGCGAAGGGCGTAAAAGGTGGATTAGAGAAGGCTGTAAAAGTTCTTATTCCAGGTTTATTTATTTTATTACTCGGCCTAGCTATTTATTCTTTAAATTTAGATGGATTTCAAGATGGTATTAAATATATGTTTATACCAGATCTCGACAAGATTAGTCCAGATGTAGTTTTAAGTGCCATGGGTATGGCATTCTTCTCATTGAGTATTGGAATGGGATCTCTCATGATATACGGATCGTATTTATCAAGAGAGTCGTCCATAACAGAAGTAACCGCTGTTGTTGCATTTTCTGATACATTTGTTGCTATACTAGCAGGAATTATAATTTTCCCGATGGTTTTCACATTTAATCTTGACCCATCATCTGCCGGGCCAGGACTAATATTCAAGACTTTACCTATAGCATTTGGGGTTATGCCATATGGTGAAATAGTAGCAACCTTATTTTTTATTCTACTTTTTTTTGCAGCTATTACATCCTCAATATCGTTGATAGAACCAGCGATAAGTTTTCTAATAGAAAAATATTCATTTAGCAGAGCAGAGGCCACCGTTCGTTTGAGCTCGCTCACATGGCTCCTAGGCATAGGTACACTCTTATCCTTCAATCATCTTTCTGATGTTACTTTGTTTGGGATGACATTTTTTGATCTACTGGATAATTTTACCTCAAAAATAATGTTACCGTTAGGTGGTCTCTTAATGGCAATATTTGTTGGATTCATTGTTAAAAGAAAGATAGTTAGTGATGAATTGGAGATGAGCCAAACATTATTTAATTTTTGGAGATTCATAATCAGGTTTATAGCACCAGTGGCAGTTACCCTCATCTTCATCAATGGTTTTGTATAATGAATGTAGTTAATCAATCAGAAGATATAAACGTAGACGTCTCTTTGATTTTCAAATTGATTAATAATGTTGAAAGATACTCTACCTTTTTGCCATGGTGCTCAAGCTCTATAATTCTGAGTGATTCATCTTCGGAAATGGTTGCTGAAATTGAAATATCAGGAAAGCCAATCAAGTGGAAATTTAAAACTAAAAATACTTATGAAGTTAATGAAATTATAAAAATACAATTAATGGATGGTCCTTTTAAAAACTTAGATGGTTATTGGAAATTTCATGTAATTGATAAATATAATACAAATGTTAGTTTATTTTTGGAGTATGAATTTGATAGTAAAATTATTGAACTATCCCTTAAGCCAATTTTTTCTACCATAATGTCTTCTATTTTAGATTCATTTATATCAGAGGCTTTTCGATTAAAAAATGAAAAACAAAAAAATTAAGATCGAAATCTTTTTTCCGATCAACAAACGTATCGTATCTAGATTTAAAATTATAAATGATGGCACAACTTTGAAAGAATTTTTGGATAAAATAGAACTTGAGGAATTACACTCATTAGCTAATTTAAGCTTTGGTGTTTTTGGTAAAACTAAGGATTTAGACTATAAGCTTAAAGAATTTGATAGAATAGAAGTTTACCATGATGCATCGGCTGATCCCAAAAAATCAAGAGAATTACGAGTAAAAAAAAATCATAAGTCTTGAATTACCAATGATCTGAGATTATATTAATAATATATCATGAAAAATGATTCAACTTTAAAGGATGCTGGACTTAAAGTAACCCACCCAAGGGTAAAAATCCTTGAGTTGTTCCAGTCTAATCCCGATAGTCATCTTAGCGCTGATGATATACACAACAATCTAATGAAAAAAGACGAGAATATTGGTCTTGCTACCATATACAGAGTCTTGACTCAATTGGAGGAAGTTGGATTAATTCAAAAAAATCATTTTGATGATAACTCTTCGACATACGAGATTAAGAAACAACATCATGATCATTTAATTTGTAATGTGTGTGGCAAAATAGTGGAATTTACTGATGACGACTTAGAAGAGTTACAAGAAAAAATCTCTAAGCGACACAATTTTATCTTGGATACTCATGTGATGACACTATTTGGCACATGTACTAATGGCGAGTGCAATAGCAATAAAAAAGATTAGGATCTGCCTCCCCATTTCAGTTTTTTATTTAATATCTGAAAATAATTGTATTCAATTGGGTGTAAAATCCTGAGTTTGTTTTTACTTTTCTTAATTTCAATTATTTTAGATTTCTCAAAGTTATTGTTATTAGATCCATCTACTGTCGTCATCGTATGATTAACAGATAGTTTGTCAACTTCTACTTTTATTTTATCTCTCTCATTCACAATAATAGGTCTATGACTGTATGTATGTGGTGAGACAGGTGTGCAACAGATTACATTAGAATCTGGACTAACAATTGGGCAGCCATTAGACATTGAATATGCAGTAGATCCTGTTGGAGTTGCGATGATAATACCATCTGAGCGTTGTACATTAATAAGAAAATTATTTACAAAAATTTTCATCTTGATCATTTTTAGTTGTCCATAGTTATGAACAACAACATCATTGAGTGATATGCATTTTCTTACTATATTTTCTTGATCTTGAATTTTTGCCTCTAGCATCATTCTATTATCAACGATGTAGTCACCACTAATTATCGCTGTAATCTGTTTGTGAGCTTGTTTTTTATCTATATCTACTAGAAAACCAATTTTACCATAGTTGATTCCTAATATTGGAACATCTAGGTCTATTGCGAATCTCGAAGCAGTCAGAAATAATCCATCACCACCAAAAACTATTATTAGATCTGAGTTAATCTTAGATTTTGTAAATTTGAAGTCATTATTTATAATCTCACTTGTTGACTCAACTTTCGCGTATCCTGCATGTTGTGAAATTAGAATCAATTTAATCCCATTTCTTTTCAGATGATTGATTATTTTTCTGATATTTGCGTTAGCAAAATATTTTTGATGTGAATATATAATTACTTTTTTTATTTTTTTCATCTAATTCTTCTATAAAGATTCTAAAAATTTATATTAACAACCATTATAGATTAATTTACTATATCCATAAATGCAAAATTTAGAGAAAAGTAGAAAGGAAATAGTTCGTATTGTAGAGCAAATTAAAATTACGGCTATATCAAAGAATCTAATCATCTCTACCGCTGAATCATGCACAGGCGGTAAGCTAGCTGAGTGTCTTACAAGTATTCCAGGTTCATCAAAGTTTTTTGATTCTTCCATTATAGCCTACTCAAACGCGTCTAAAGCTAAGTTACTGGGTGTGTCACTGGACACAATAAGTACTTATGGTGCAGTTTCCGAAAATGTTGTTGAGGAGATGTCATCAGGTCTTTTGGAGAGAACAAGCACTGATATTGCTATAGCTGTATCGGGTATAATGGGGCCTGATGCAGATGACACTTTGAAAGATATTGGGACAGTCTGGTTTTCAATTAGAGATCAAGCGAGAGATCAAACAAAAATGATTAAACTTGACGGTAATAGAGATTCTAATAGAATATTGAGCGTCCTATTTGGATTAAATTATTTATCTGATTTCATTAACGAGGTTTAATTGATATTATAATAGAATAATTAACGAATTCGAGGTTGAACCACAATATGGAAGAGAATAAACAAAAAGCATTACAGGTAGCGATTGGTCAAATTGAGAAAGATCATGGAAAGGGAGCTTTGATGAAGTTAGGTGAGGGTGCCTCTTACCCAGATATTGAAGCTGTTTCAACTGGGTCGCTTACATTAGATGCTGCTCTTGGCATAGGCGGTTTACCAAAAGGAAGAGTTATCGAAATATATGGCCCAGAATCATCAGGGAAAACTACGATGGCACTGCAGGTGATAGCAGAAACCCAAAAAGATGGTGGGACAGCAGCGTTTATTGATGCAGAGCACGCACTAGATCCAAAATATGCAGAAAATTTAGGAGTCAATATAGATGATTTACTACTTTCTCAACCAGATTCAGGTGAGCAAGCTCTTGAAATCACTGATACGCTAGTAAGATCTGGCGCTGTTAATACAATTGTAATTGATTCTGTTGCTGCTCTCACTCCAAAAGCAGAAATTGATGGAGATATGGGCGACTCCCACATGGGGTTACAAGCAAGATTAATGTCTCAAGCACTTCGTAAACTTTCAGCAAATATAAAGAAATCAAATACTTTGGTGATATTTATAAACCAAATTCGTATGAAAATAGGAGTTATGTTTGGAAGCCCTGAAACAACCACAGGTGGAAATGCATTAAAGTTCTACTCCTCTGTGAGATTAGACATAAGGAGAATCGGAGCTATCAAGAAGGGAGATGAGATTGTTGGTAATGAAACACGGGTTAA
>MDTD01172167.1_pt1 | contig 14832 bp, 17 predicted proteins | sample 811221 | NCBI WGS metagenome assembly MDTD01 (sample SAMN05326646, study PRJNA326480) | marine metagenome | isolation source: seawater | place: Pacific Ocean: South West | collected 2011
CAATCCCTCTGATGAAGAAAATGCTCTAGGTGCTTTAAATCAATCTTATTTTGCTAAAACTATTGGTAGAGTTGAGGAAAGAGATGGGAACGAAAAAGAGATTTTATTTGTCTAAATGATATGACTCCTTTTAAGTTAGCAATTTTAATATCAGGTAATGGTTCTAATTTACAAGCAATTATAGATAAATTTAAAGATGATAACTCGATTGAAATAAGTTGCGTCATCAGCAACAAAAAAAATGCCTATGGACTAAAAAGGGCCTCGAATGCAAATATAGATAATTACGTTATTGATCATACAGCATATCAATCTAGGCAAGACTTTGAAGCTAAGATAATACATATTTTAGAAAGTTATCAACCCGATTTAGTAGTTTTAGCAGGATTCATGAGGATCCTTAGTGAAGTTTTTGTAAATAAATACTTAGGACAATTAATCAACATACACCCTTCTTTATTACCAAAATACAAAGGCTTAGATACACATAAAAAGGTTTTAGATAATAATGAAAAATACCATGGTGTAACTGTTCATTTTGTGGACAATACTCTTGATGGAGGCCCTATATGTGCTCAATCAAAAATGCTCGTGGAGACTGAGGATATAGAAAGTCTAGAAGAGAGCATTCATAAATTAGAATACGATATCTATCCAAGAGTTATATATGATATAGCTCATGGCAAAGTGTCACTTAACAACGGTAAGGTTATAAGAACAGAAAAAATATGAGAATAAATATACTAATCCTCTCTTTTTTAGCATCATTTAATTTATTAGCTTCAAATGAAATAAAACCATCTAGAGCTACACTGGAACTTGATTTAGGTCCAGAAATGGAGGTCGAAATGTTAAAACTCGATGATGAGACTTGGAAATTAGTTTCAACTGTGGACTATGGAGCTATATTTCAAAGAAATGAAGAAGAAATTTTTAAACTACAAGACAATCAAATTGAACCAATTAGTTACAATTTCAAGCAAAGGTCTTTTTTTAAAAGAGAAAATAATAATGCTAATTTTAACTGGGAAGAAGGCGAGGTTAACTACAGTTTAGGTAAAAATAAGGGAAAATTAGCTTTTACAGGAAATGTTTTAGGGCCTAGTTCTGCTTCATTACAATTAAGGTTAGACTTCAGAGAGTTTGGAGAAGGAAATATACCAACAGAAATATCCTACCAAGTCTATTGGAAAGGAACTATAAAAAAGCGTACTTACAGTATAGGGAAAGATAAAGAAACCATCGAGACTCTATCGGGTATATACGAAGCTTATAAAGTCACTAGGCAATTTGAAAAAGGAAGCAAAAGATTGCAAATTTTTTGGCTTGCTCCAGAGCTAGATTATTCTGTAATAAAGATTGTTGATAAAAACGATAGAGAGTCTGAAATTAAGCTCAAGACGTTCGAAGAAATGTCTTAAGCCTTAGGTAAGGTAACTCCTTTTTGGCCTTGATATTTTCCGCCCCTATCTTTATAACTTACTTCGCACTCCTCGTCAGATTCCAAAAAGAGCATCTGAGCCACACCTTCATTGGCGTAGATTTTGGCTGGCAAGCTAGTGGTGTTAGAAAACTCCAAAGTTACATGGCCCTCCCATTCGGGTTCCAAAGGAGTAACATTTACAATAATACCGCATCTTGCATAAGTTGATTTACCTAGGCAAATAGTTAACACATTTCTTGGAATCCTGAAATACTCAATGGTACTTGCTAAAGCGAATGAATTAGGAGGAATTACACATACATTACTTCTGATATCTACAAAGCTATCTTCATCAAAGCTTTTAGGATCCACTGTAGCAGAATTGATATTGGTAAAGACTTTAAATTCGTTAGAACACCTTACATCATATCCGTAAGAAGAAGTTCCATATGAGATCAATTTCTCTTCCTCTTTACCAAATCTTACTTGAGCGGGTTCGAAGGGCTCAATCATCTTATGATTTTGAGCCATTTCCATAATCCATCTATCGGATTTTATAGTCATGATTCTTTGTATTTAATCTTAATTGCTGTTGTATGATACTGTGCCAGATAAAAAAAACATAAACTTTTATCTCATGAAAAAAATCATCTTAATAACTTTTGTATTGTTTTTTAGTTTCTTGCATACCGAAGAAAAAAAAATAGATTTATTTGCATTATATAAAGAGTTACATGCCAATCCGGAATTGTCTTACCAAGAATTTGAAACTTCTGAGAAACTAGCTTCAATTCTTGAAAATATAGGTTACGAAGTCACTCGCAATGTTGGAGGTAATGGTGTTGTGGCTCTTCTTCAAAATGGAGAAGGTAAAACTGTAATGCTAAGAGCAGATATGGACGGTTTACCTGTTGAAGAAAAAACAGGCGCTTCTTATGCGAGTAAAAAGAAAGCTCTTAATGCAGATGGAAAAGAAGTATTCACCATGCATGCATGTGGGCACGATGTTCATATGTCTGTGTTGATAGGAGCAGCAGAATACCTTTTCAATAATCAATCGCAATGGCAAGGAAACTTATTATTAATCTTGGAACCTGCAGAAGAAGTAAGTGGCGGAGCTAGAAACATGATAAAGGATGGTCTTTTCACTAGATTTCCAAGACCTGACTTCAATCTAGCACTTCATGTTAGCTCCAGTCTCCAAGCTGGAAAGGTAGGCTATCTTCCAGGATGGGCTATGGCAAATGTAGATTCAGTAGACATAACTGTAAAAGGACTTGGTGGTCATGGAGCTTATCCTCATACTACGAAAGATCCGATCGTCTTAGCTGCAAATATAATTACTCAACTTCAAACTATAGTAAGTAGACAAATTGCACCAACTGATCCGGCTGTTGTGACTGTTGGTTCAATTCATGGAGGAACAAAACACAATGTTATACCTAATGAAGTTAAACTTCAGCTAACGTTGCGCTCATATACTGATGAAGTTAGAAATGAAACTATTTCCTCAATAGAAAAAATTGTAAGAGGTTCTGCAATTGCTGCAGGTTTAGATGAAGAATCTTTCCCTATAGTTACAATTAAAGATGAATATACACCTGCAGTTTTCAATAATCCTGACCTTGTAGACAGACTTAAAGAAAGTTTTGTTAAAAGCCTAGGATCCGAGAATGTTATCAAGGTATCGCCAGTTATGGGTGGTGAAGATTTTGGAATGTTTGGAAGAGTAGAACCTATTATTCCTACAGCCTTGTTTTGGCTAGGTGCAGTCAATAAAAGAGTTTACGAGAAAGCATTAAGAGAGGATTTAACTCTACCTTCTTTGCATTCGGATTTATTTCTACCAGATGCAGAGCCTGCTATAGAAACCGGAGTAATTGCAATGACTAATGCAGCTATAGATTTATTTAAAGCTAAAGATTAAAGTGCCCCGAGATGCCTGGGTCTAATAAATTTAGATAGAATGTATCCTGTTACGAGCCAATTCAGAGATTCTCCAACTAACTTGATAAGAATCCAGGCTAAATTATTATCAACCCAAAAAATATCTACTTGGTTATAAATAGAAAATGCGCTGCCAAGAAGAAAAATAAATAAAATTCTTTTTTTTGGGGAATCTAACATGGTCATGACTCTGTGCATTATCCAAGTGAGGATTAGAAGGACCAAGAACTTAAAAAGGAAACTATAAAAATAACTTAAAGAAGTTAAGTTACTTTGAAAATCAATTGGTGCTTGAGAATAAATAAAAGAATTTTTGGCAATATAAAACCCTAATATCCCCGCAAAAAAGTTTGCAAAGGAAGCAAGAAAAATACCAAAAAAAATCCTCATTTATTCTTTTCCTTTTAAATCTTGTCTTCCAGTAAAAGCATGCATTATTGTTCCTCTGTCAACATACTCCAATTCTCCTCCTAAGGGAACTCCTCTTGCTAATTTAGTGACTTTAAGTTCAGGAATGTCTTTAATATTATCAAATATGAAGTGAGAAGTTGTTTCTCCTTCGAGAGTAGAGTTAGTTGCAAGAATGATTTCTTCTATGTCCTCATTTTTTACTCTGGAAAATAACTTATCTAATGCCAACTCATCGGGTCCAATATCATCAATAGGTGATAAATGGCCATGCAAAATAAAATAATGTCCATTAAATTGATTACTTTGTTCAATAGCGAAAACATCTGAAACTGATTCAACTACACATATTTGTTTATTATTTCTTTTTTCATTAAGACAAATTTGGCAAGTAGAGGATTCTGTGAATATTCTACAATTTGAACATTTATCAACAGACTCTAGGGCTTGCCCAAGAATTAGGGCTAGTGACTGTCCTCCATTTCTATTCCTTTCCAAAAGGTGTAGAACCATTCTTTGAGCGGATTTTGGACCTACTCCAGGAAGACATTGGAAGGCTTCAATTAGACTATCAACAAGAGGACTTACATTACTCACTTTTCTGTTCTAGGCTCTATAGAAGATTCAATTACTTTTGCACCAAAAGCCTCTACGAGACTTTGAACATTTGGGTCATCTTCAATTTCTTTCTGGGCATTTCTAAGCTCTGTCCTTTTCTCTTCTTCCTTTATCCTATTGGGAGAATCTTCAGAATAATCCCCTACTTCCAGGAATAGATTGCAAGGCGTGCAAAAGAAAGAACTTAAGGCATCTTGGAGTTGTTTTCTATGCTTTCCACTAAATAAATTAAGTTTTTCTTCAGGCATAGACAAGTAAATGACAGTTTCATCAACTCTAAGAAAGCAACAATGTGAAGCAAGTTGTTTAGTTCCTGGATCTAAAGAAAGCTGGTCAAATATGTCTTTCCAATTAGCGGAAGATATTTCAAAAATTATTTCTTGTACATCCTTATCTTCTTTATTGTTTTGATCTTCTAAAGAAGATTGTTTTATATTCTCATCCTTAACTACTTCTTTTAAGGGCTCAGTGTCTTTTTTGTCTTCTATTGAAGATTTAACTTTTTTTTTAGATTGTTCAGGTTGGCTTGGGATAAAGGAAACCATTCTTAAAAGAGCCATATCAAAACCTCCAGACAAACTAGGGGCTAATTCCATATCTCTTTTTGCAATTAGTCCTATTTGATACAAAAGCTGAAGGTCTTCTTCTGAAAAAATATTCATTAATTCAATAGCCTCTTCTTTATTTAAATTAATCTCCTCAAGGATTTCATTGGAAACTTTTGCAAAAGCTAAGAGCTGGATTGTTTCTAGTAAAAAGTCTATTAGTCTTAAATAATCTACGCTAAGTTGACCAATCTCACTTAAATTATTCAGTAAAGATTTAGAATTTCTTTCAGCTATATCTTTCAAAAGTTTTAACACATTATCTGAGGGCAGAGTTCCTAACATTGATGCCACTTCCGAATCAGAAATCCTTCCTTCACAAAAGGCAATTGCTTGATCAGTAATAGTCAAGGAATCTCTTAGACTGCCTCTTCCAGCTCTAGCAATTTGCTCTAGGGCAGTTTGGTCAAATTCGATGCTCTCCTCTTTTAAAATATAGGACAATCTATCTACCAATTGCCTATTGGTAAGGTTTTTTAAGTTGAACTGTAGACATCTAGAAAGAACAGTAGCAGGAATCTTTTCGGGTAATGTTGTAGCTAGAATAAAAATAACATGTTCAGGTGGCTCTTCTAGAGTCTTCAGAAGCATATTAAAACTTTGCGTAGAGAGCATATGAACTTCATCCAAAAGATAAACTTTATACCGTGAAGAGCTTGGCATATGCATGACTGTCTCTAAAAGTTGTTTTGTATCGTCAACTCCTCTACTTGAAGCAGCATCAATTTCTTGAAAATCCATAAAGCTGCCTTCAGAAACAGATAAGCAAGTGGAACATTTGTGACAAGGTTTGGAATCTAAACCATTCTCACAGTTTAGGCTTTTAGCTAAAATTCTTGCTATAGTGGTTTTGCCAACTCCTCTAGTACCACTCAACACAAAAGCTTGATGAATCTTATTTTGATCCAAGCTATTGCAAAGGGCTTGAACTACATGTTCCTGCCCAACAACTTCTGAAAAGTCATTTGGTCTCCATTTTCTTGCTAAAACTTGGTAACTCATTTCGATAACGTTAGTATAAATTAACTAAGATGAACTTATATCAATTTTCCTTATTTAATAGATCAAATGCTTTGTCTATGTCTTGAAATTCAAACCCACGATAGTTTAAAAAGGTTTTTAACTTTAGTATATCTTTAGTTTCTTCAGGGCTTTTTCCATTCATCTTTTTTTTTAAAGCCTTCAATGCGTAATAAGACCAATCAGTTTTTGCATCTAAAGAATAAAAAAGATTTTCCTGAACCCCTCTTTGGATTAATTCATTCTTAATTCTTAAGGGCCCAAATCCTCTTCTTTTTCGGCTTTGGAAATAACTCTCAGCAAATCTCTCATCACTTATCAATCCATCTTTTTCAAGCTCTTGAATTGATTGAATAAGCATCTCTTTAGATTCAACCTTTCGAGACATCTTGCGATATATTTCTTTCGAAGAATGCTCTCTCCTTGATAAGAAATCCATAATTTTCAGTCTAATGTCTTTAGGCTCTTCAAGAATTTTCACCATTAAAGTATATTATTCATTAGAATATTTTATACAAGATGCAATCATTATTATCGGGAGGAAATAATGCAACTCAACTATCTAAATAAACCCCATTTTGAAAACGGAGCTATCAAAAGCATATCTCAAGTTCTGGAGGAACATGGAATCAAAAATCCATTAATTTGTACTGACCCTGGTCTAGCAAATATAGGCATGTCAGATATGATTAGAAACTTACTATCAAATGAGCTTTCGCCATCTTTTTACGAAGACACACCTGCAAATCCTACAGAACAAGCTGTTAATGACGCCTTAGAAATATATAAACAAAATGGTTGTGACGGTGTTGTTGGATTTGGAGGTGGATCGAGTATGGATTTAGCCAAGACGGTTGCACTAATGGCCAATCACGAAGGTAATGTTGTTGACTACTCAGTGAATGAAGGAGGAGTTGGGAAGATCAATCAGACAATGCCAATGATTGCGATTCCAACTACTTCAGGAACAGGTAGTGAGGTTTCTTTGGGAGCTGTAATCATAATGAACGACGGAAGAAAGCTTATTCTGGCCAGCGACTATCTTAGACCAACAGCTGCTATCTGTGATCCAGAACTGACTTTGGGCTTGCCTCCTGTTTTAACGGCTGGTGCTGGAATGGATGCTTTAACACATTGTATAGAAGCAGTGATGTCACCAGTCATCGACCCTCCTGCTGAAGCGGTAGGATTAGACGGAATTGAAAAAGTAGTCAGAGAAGAAAGCTTAATAAGAGCTGTGAAAGATGGTCAAGACAAAGATGCAAGATGGAACATGATGATGGCTTCCACAGAGGGTGCAATGGCATTTTCTAAAGGTCTTGGTGCTGTTCATTCAATGAGCCATGCTATTGGAGCTGATCAAGAATTAAGACTCCATCACGGTACTCTGAATGGTGTCATTCTTCCTACAATTCTAAGATTTAATAAAGATCATGTAGGTGATAAGTATGCAAGAATTGCTCGCGCTATGGGAAAAGATGAAAATGTAGATTTAGCAGATGAAATTGAGAAATTAAATGCAGCTATAGGCTTACCTAAAGGTCTTGCCGAAATGGGTGTGACTGAAGAAATGATTCCTCATCTGGTAGCTCATTCAATGACTGATCCTAGCAATGCAACAACCCCAAGACTTCCTAATCAAGAAGAATGGGAGAAACTGTTTTTAGAGGCTATGTAATTTAAACGAAAAAAAGATAGTTAAGGCAATATATAACTATAAAAAGACCTAGAGCTAAAGTTATACAGCTTCGGAAGGAGAACTTTCTAGTTGACCAGTCAATGCGATCGTCCCTTTCTCTTTGAGCTTTTGATGCCCTCATCTTCCCTAGATAGAAGAAAATAGCGAGAGACAAAATAGCTAATCCACCAAAAATGATGGTATTTAGATCCATTTAATTATTGCTTCTAAGTTTGGCCAATAATCTTAAAATTTCTAAATACAGCCACACCAAAGTGACCATTAAAGAGAAGGCTCCAAACCACTCCATATGTTTTGGCAAACCATTCTCTGAACCTTGTTCAATAAAATCAAAGTCCAGTACTAGATTTAATGCGGCAATACCAACCACGAACAAACTAAAACCAATACCAATTATTCCATTTGAGTGAATGAACCCAATGCCAGACCCTCCTCCAAAAACCAACATGCCGATATTAACTATATACAAGAGTGCTATTCCTGCAGTGGCGCTTACAATCATTAATCTAAAATTCTCAGTAGGCTTTATGATTCCTGTCTTGTAGCAAACAAGCAGAGATGCCAAAGTCCCAAAAGTTAAGCCTATAGCTTGAATTGCTATTCCCGGAAATTGAGCTTCAAAAAGAACTGTTATCCCGCCTAGGAAAAGACCCTGGCAGGCAGCATATATTGGAGCTGTAGTAGCAGCCATTGTGGGTCTGAAAATAGTTACGAGAGCTAAAATAGTCCCAATTCCCAAGCCTGTAAACATTAAGATCGGATTAGGAATATTCCAACTTATTGCAGCAGTTACAAAACAAAGAGCTAACAATATTCCCGTCTTGTTAACCGTACCGTCTAGTGTCATTTTTTTGGACACCGGCAAATCTCTAAATTGAGCATCGCCTTCAAATTTATCTCCAAAAACAGGGTTACCTGATCTTCCAAATGTATCTAATGCTTGATGTTTCGACATAAAATTAAATCTATACTTAAAAAAAACTAATTATATTATCTATTCCCAAGATCAAAATAGCCAGCGCTATTGTCCAAATAAAACAAGCAAAAATTGAACTAATGAGAAATATATGTTGTCTCATTGCTGAAATACCTGCAATAAATGGTATGAAAGGACGAATAGCAGGAATTAGCCTACCAATTAAAATACCGCTCCAACCATATTTATTAAAAAAATTTTCTCCCCTAATAAATATAGCTTCTCTTTTTTTTAGGAAGTTTAATTTTTTAAGCTTAGGACCAAAAAATAGACCTGAGTAATAGCTAGTTGTATCTCCAATCCATGCGCCTATTCCAGCACCTAAGCAAATATATGTGAGCTCAATATCCGCTTCACTTAAGCCCACTGCAAACAGCAACAGGATAACACTAGGCCAGATAGCACCAGAAATAAAGAAAGCTTCTAAAAACGCTATCAAAAACATAGCAAATCCTGCATATTCAGGATTACTGATAATCCAATTTAAAAACTGTTCTGAATTCATTTAAGTTAGGATAATTATTTAGAAAGTTTAATTTTAAGGTAAATTCATGATAAAGAAATGGAAAAAGAAATCTTCTAAGTATTTGCTCGATAATAAGATTTTTAAAATGAGAGAAGATTTAGTTACATCACCTAAATTAGGATCTGATCATAGTGTGTGGGTGATGGAAGTACCGACATGGGTAAATATCATCCCAATCACGACAGAAGGAGAAGTAATTTTAGTCAATCAATATAGGTTTGGTATGGATAAATCATCACTTGAAATTCCTGGAGGTATGGCTGATTTAAATGAAGATCCTATGGAAGCAGCAATAAGAGAATTAAAAGAGGAAACTGGCTACGAGGCCAAAGAGGTCATAGAAATAGGAAGAGTTGAATCAAACCCTGCAATAATGTCTAACCATACCTATACTTACCTTGCATTAGATTCTGAGAAATCTAGTGAGCAAAACTTAGATGGAACAGAAGATATTGAAATAGTTCTAAAACATATTAATGAAATTCCTGATTTAATAAGAAATGGAGTTATTGAGCATGCCCTTGTCGTAAGTGCATTTTATTTTTATAACCTTTATCTATCTAATGACAAAAATTGAAGACCAAGACCTAAAAGGGAAAATACTTTTTTTCTCTCCCAATGAAGCGGGAACATCTTACTTTACTGATTCCTTAATTCTTATATGTGATCATAATGAACATGGTTCACTTGGATTGATATTCAATAGACCCCTCGATCTAAAGCTAATAGAGCTGTTTGAAGGAATGAAAATTAAAGGTTTGGATGTAGAAGATGGAAATGTTTTTCTAGGAGGCCCAGTTAATCCTGGAGCTATATTCATACTTCACAGTGCAGATAAATCTTGGAAAAATACTCTACAAGTCAGTAAGAATATCAATATGACCACAAACTATGAAGCAATAGAAGATATAGCTCGTGGAGAAAGTCCTGAAAACTTTATCCTAACTCTAGGTTATACGGGCTGGGGACCTGAGCAATTAAATGCAGAGATATCTGAAAATGCTTGGATGAGCTTCGAGGAAGACGTTGATTTGATTTTTAGAACAGATCCTTCAAGCCAAATAAATGAAATGTCTAAAATTGTTGGCTATGATATAAGAATGATAAGCCCTGATTATGGAAATGCATAAATATGAAAAGAATTATATTAGGAACCCTTCTCTTAACAGTTTTAGGCTGTTCAGAGGATATTAAAAATCTTGAAGAAAGAATAAAGGCGCAAGCTGAAAGAAATAATACAGAAATATCTTTAGCAGATATAAAAAAGACGGCACTATTTTTAGATGCTTGGGGTAAAGAAGATTACTATCAAGAAGACATCAATAAATTCAAAGATCAAGATTTAATCGACTTTCCAGAAGATGTAGAAGTGTTGTTTACAGGAAGTTCAAGTATAAGATTTTGGAATTCTCTTGAAGAAGACATGAAACCACTTAAGGTTCTAAATAGAGGTTTTGGTGGAGCGCACATAGTGCATGTTAATTATCATTTTAAGGACGTAGTGAGTCCTTATAACCCTCAAGCAATTGTTTTCTTTTGCGGAACAAATGATATTACTGCCTTAAAAACAGCAAAAGAAACAGTTGAGGACTTCAAAATATTTCGAAATAAGGTCCGGACTAATCTACCCAATGTTCCCATTTATGTCATAGGTATTAAGCCCACTCCCGCAAGAGAGTACATAGAAGAAGAGGAGCTTGAATATAACAAACTTATCGCTGAGCTTGCGGCAGAGGATGAGTTACTTTCTTTTATTGATATTTGGGACGCTATGCTCTCTGAGAAGGGAGAACGTATCCCTGAACTTTTTGTAGAGGATGGACTGCATATTAATGCCAAAGGCTATGAAATATGGACGAAATTGGTAAGAGAAAATCTAAAGCAGCGCTTCAATCTCTAGGCAAGATACCTAACATTTTATAACCTATAAATTCGTCTGAAATTCCATTTTTAGGCTTCTCTGGTAACTCCTGTATTGGATAAGCTATAGGGGTTACATCACTTGCTATCTTTTCTCCTACTTTAATTGCAGGCCTATCCACACTGAAATGAAATTTCTCATCTCCACGTGTAGACCCGTCTTCAAAGAAGATGGCGGTATGCACTATTCTATCCTTATCTGTTAAGTTTGGTTTTGCTCTGTGGAAAGTTAAACCATGATGAAAAGAAACATCCCCTTCTTTAAGAGTCTGATATCTAATCTGATTTTTTTCTAGACTAGTTGCTTCTTGAAAATCTTCATCATCTACCTTACCAGAAAAGATATTAATGAATTTTTGGTCTTTTAGTTTATGAGAACCGGGATAAAATCCTAGCTGACCATTTGATTCATCTACATTACATAATGGTATCCAAGCGGTAATGGTATTTGTTTCTTTAATCGGCCAATATGGTTGGTCATGATGAGGATCAGTTTCTCTTCCTCGAGATTCTTTTACTAGCGCCTGATCATGCCATAAGCGAATAGACTTTGCTCCAATGAGTTCTGAGGCCATCTTGCATATCCTCTGATCAAAAGTAAGCTTACGAATCTGGAGATTGTCTTCCCATAAGTTTTGACATTGAACAAAGGATTGCTCATATTCTGATTTGTCTTCAAGATTTCTTTCATCGAGCTGTTTTCTCTCTTTGATAGCTTCTTTAACAACTTCTCTGTAAAATTCTATCTCAGAAGGTTCTAACAAGTCTCTAACAACGACAAATCCTTCTTCGTTAAACCTTTTTTTTAAATCTTCGTACATGTTTAAAGAACTTCATTTAAGACTCAGTAAGAATATCATAAAGTTGTTATTTTTCTGTCTAGTTCTAAGTATTAACCAATCACTGCACTCTGATACAAAATATTTTGCAAGCAACTCTTCTATTGAACTGATATCAAACTCTAATTCAATACAACAAGGCGATGAACTCTTGGTGGGGGTTAAGTTTAGACTTGAAAAGGACTGGCATACTTACTGGAAAAACCCTGGTGATGCCGGTGAAGGGGCTACGATAAATTGGAATTTGTCAAAAGGGCTTAGTGCCTCAAATATTCTTTGGCCCGGCCCAGAGAGAATACCTGTGGATCCATTAATGACTTTTGGTTACAACGATGAAGTGGTTCTATTAACCAAGATTTCTTCGGATGAAAAGGTCAATTTCCCTTTAAAAATAGAAGCTAAAGTCTCATGGTTTACATGTAAAGATATATGTATCCCACAAGAAGGTACGGTAGATATTGAAATTAACGAAGGAAATTTACTAGCTACTTCCCATGATCTGGAATTGAAGAAATACCTGAGTAGGGTGCCTACTGTATTTTCTAAAGACTTCAGAGTCGAAGCATTAGATAATAAATTTTTCCTTCAATCTGATGTTCTTGGCGATGAACAATATACTGATGTTTATTTTTTTCCTAGTGAGTATGGGTTAACGAGTTATACGAAAGATCAGATTTTTGAAAAGAATCAAAACAGTTTTACTTTAGAAATAGAAGCTTCAGAGTACAGCCTTGATCTAGAAATATTTGAAGGAATTATCGAGACTTCAACTGCTGACGGGAAAAAGTTCTTCTCAATAACCTATCCACTTGAATCAGATAAACCTGAAAGTGACAGTAGTGTTTTTCTGTTAATTTTATTTGCTTTTATTGGGGGGTTAATACTCAACATAATGCCATGTGTTTTCCCTATTCTAAGTATCAAGATTCTAAGATTTGTTGAGCATAGTGAAAATTCTTCAACTAATACTTTGAAATATGGTTTGTTCTACACTTTTGGAGCAGTTTTAAGTTTTTTACTAATAGCCCTTCTTTTGGTTATTCTTAAATCGAGTGGTGAAAATATAGGCTGGGGGTTCCAGCTTCAATACCCTCTTGTAATTTCGATTCTTTTCTATTTATTTGTAGCATTAGGCTTTATGTTCATGAGCAGCTTAGTCTTTGGATCAAGCTTGGGTAACCTGGGTTCTTTTGCACAAGTAAAGAATGAATCCTTGGAATCATTTTTAACAGGTGTTTTGGCCGTGGTAGTGGCTTCTCCGTGTACTGCACCGTTCATGGGCTCAGCAATTGGATTTGCCTTGTTACAACCAAGTTTGAATTCTTTTGTAATATTTCTAAGTCTTGGTATAGGTTTTGCACTCCCTTATCTTATTCTCAGCATCAAACCTTCATTACTATCTTTCTTGCCTAAGCCAGGCTCTTGGATGGAAACCTTTAAACAATTCATGGCATTTCCAATGTGGGCATCAGCGCTTTGGCTATTATGGGTATTAAGTGGGCAAGTAGATCAAGACACTGTCTTGATGGTTTTGATTGGAGGATTGGTAATAAGCCTCTCTTTATGGTTATTAGAAAAAAATACCTCTGAAAAAATATTGGTAAGATGGTTAATAAGAGTTCTAGCAATAATTTTGGTTATTGGTTCTATATCTATATTGCCCACTCAATATAGCTCAAAAGAAAATCAGGCTGAGATGCCTATATATAGTGAAGCCTTGCTTAATGAATACCTATCAAAAAACCAACTTGTTTTCCTAAATTTCACTGCTGATTGGTGCATTACTTGTAAAGTAAATGAAAGAGTAGCCCTAAACTCAGAAGAAGTTCTTAGAATTATGGAACAAAAGAATATTAAGTACTTGGAAGCTGACTGGACGAGAAAAGATGCAGATATAGCAAGGAAATTGGAAGAATATGGCAGAACTGGTGTTCCTCTTTATTTACTTTTTCCTAGTGTTGGAGATCCAATAGTTTTGCCTGAAATCCTTACAAAGGATATTCTATTAGATTATTTAAATGAGTTAACCTAATGCAAAAAACTTTTTTTATATTAATTTTCTCTTTTCTTTCTCAGTTCATTTTCAGTTTCGTACAAAATGACGAAACTGCACCCGATTTTCAATTACTGGATAGTAATGGAGATGAAATTGTACTTAGTTCCTTCAGAGGTAAAAGAGTTGTTCTTGAATGGACAAACCATGGATGTCCTTTTGTTGCAAGGCACTATAAATCAGGAAATATGCAATCGACTCAAGACTTTGTAAAAGATAAAAATACAGTTTGGTTAAGTATTATTTCTTCTGCGCCTGGGACTCAGGGATATATTTCACCTAAGAAAGCTAATGAATTAACCATCTCAAGAAATGCCTTTCCTTCGCATGTGCTTTTTGATCCTAGGGGAGTTGTAGGACGCAAATATAGTGCTAAAACAACACCGCATATGTACATAATCGACGAACAGGGTTTGTTGAAGTATCAAGGTGCAATTGATGACGCAGGTGGAAGAGGATTTATGTCGAAAGACTTATTGAAGGCAAACAATTACGTTAAGAAAGGTTTAAAAGAAATGGCTTCTGGAGAAGAAGTCTCCTCTCCAGTTACTAAGCCCTATGGATGTTCTGTTAAGTATTCTTCTTAGTTTACGCTGGTGGTTTAAAAACCGATCCGAGTTTTTGTCCTAAGCCCATATCTCCAGAAAATTTAACTTTTCCCTGCATGAAAGCTCCCATTGCAGCTTGTTGATCTCCAGAAAACACCTTTTCCATTGTTTCCTGACTATCAAAGGTTAAAGTTAAACCTGGATCATCGTGATCAGCTTCAACAACAGATAAAGATCCATCATTTATATC
>MDTD01185319.1_pt1 | contig 14832 bp, 11 predicted proteins | sample 811221 | NCBI WGS metagenome assembly MDTD01 (sample SAMN05326646, study PRJNA326480) | marine metagenome | isolation source: seawater | place: Pacific Ocean: South West | collected 2011
CCACTGGATGCCACTACCGTGCGTGTTGTTGCAAAGTTATTGCGAACCGCTGTAGTCATTACAGCCTTCTTAGTTGCGATGCAGCTATTTGGTTATAGTATCTCTGGTCTTTTGGCTTTTGGAGGCATTGGAGGAATCGCTGTCGGTTTCGCTGCCAAGGATTTATTGGCGAATTTTTTTGGTGGCTTAATGATTTATTTGGATAGGCCATTCTCAGTTGGTGATTGGATACGATCACCAGATCAGGAGATCGAGGGAACTGTAGAAGACATAGGTTGGCGCCTTACTCGAATAAGAACGTTTGATAAACGCCCACTTTATATACCAAATAGTGTGTTTGCTAACATAGCGGTCGAGAACCCCTCTCGGATGACGCATCGCAGAATATTCGAGACGTTAGGAATCCGTTATTCCGATATAAATAAAATGAATACCATTGTTGATGCAGTCAAAAGTATGCTAGCGGAACATCCCGAGATTGACTCAAAACAAACTTTAATCGTTAATTTTGACAAGTTCTCTCCAAGTTCCGTTGATTTTTTTGTATATACATTTACTGTGACAACCGATTGGATTCATTTTCATCAAGTGAAACACGATGTTCTATTGCGAATAGCAAATATAATTTCAGAGAAAGGGGCCCAAGTTGCCTTTCCTACGGCCACTTTGGACTTGGCTGAAAGTTTGCTGCCCACAGAACTATCCAGACTTGCGACCGAGAATCAATACAAAGAGATCTAGTCAAGCCAGTGTTCGTGAGTCAACACCCTAATAACGATGGTTATACATTTATTGCCTGTGGCCCGGTCACATTATGCACATTGTAGCGAATAGAAAGTATTGCTACTAAAAGTTTTGATATTGCTAAAAGCGGGGGGGAATTTGTGCGCGGTTACAAGTATTAATATCGTTTTGAGAGGAAGCTGGAACGTGTTCAGTAAAAGTAAAGTCCTCTGAAAGGCGGCCGAATAAAAGTTTTTGACGGTAAATTGCCAGTATCGATAGACAAATATAGAGAGCCGGTTCTTGTGTTCATTTATTTGGTCTCCCGCCGGAGCGTAAAGAAGTTTTAGCCTAGGTTCAGATGATCGGAAAGCTTTGGTTTGAGATGACAACTTGAATCACTAATGGCCTCCTTCTGCGGAGGATAGTATCTTTGACTATTGAGACTTGAAAGGAATTTGTAAGCAGCTCTATAGATCAGGTTTTGATAAAGATGCACTAGTTTGGGTTAAAAAAATTTAATTGGTTGTATTGTTGTTAGTTTCCCCATAGATTGGATCCGGTTGATCCTCTGGATTTAAAAGGATTGGCTTATATGTGTTGACCGTAACGATTATTCCGAATTCAGGATGATCGAGGTAGTGTATTTCTTCTTTACGGAGTTTTCTTGTTTGGTCTAAAGTCCAAAGTTTCTTGACTGGATAGAGGTTTTCCCAACTCTCTTCATGTGTTTCAACCTTGCTGGGGGAAAAGCCGCTGAACGATTCATCTGAGCTATGAAGTTTTACGTCGCTTCTTTCAATCACGTCAGAGGTGTCCATATCAGACATTATTGCCTCGGATTGTAAATTAATACTTCGATTCAAAGAGAATTCTTCCGTGGATTGTCCATTTTCGTTGATCTCTGGACTGCCGAGCCTGGGTAATGATATTGGCTTAGTTAATAGGTTAGTGTCAGCAAACTCTGAGAGCCATAATTTTGATTCGAAGTGCATGAATCGAGACTTATAAAAGCGTATGCTCCCTTCAAGCTGGAAACGGTCCTTAAAACGAGAGCCGGCTTGAACAATAATCCACCGATTATGAGCTTTTGTTTCTGCTGGAAAACGCCAGGCTTCGTGGAAAAGCACGTGGTACATGCTCCTGCGCCTAAGCCCCGCAGCCGTTTCATTCAGACTGCGATATTTGGCTTGCAGTCTGCTATATGGCAACTCAAAGACTGGCTGCACTATTTTTTCTCGAGGTGCAAAGTTGTCAGCCAATATGGTATTGCGGGCAATTGGTGCCGTTTCTTTACTGGTTGTTTGAAACTGATCGTAAGTGTTTTGCACAAAAACTTTTTTAAAGGGATTATGGATCTCAGTTGTTTCGTCAAAAAGTCGCGCGAGATCAGCAATTTTAATCGGTTTTTTTGTGTCAATTAGTTTCCTCCATCGAGGTGGATAAGCCAATTCATAGTTGCGTGGAGGCAATTCTAACCCTGTTGATTCGATTTGTTGGAAAATGATAACTTCAGCTTGAAACCAGTCTGATGGCTCCCACTTGTCTAGTTGAGGGTCTGCGTAAGCATTTCTTACAATAATAAAGAGCAGTGTCGCTGCAAGACAGTGGTAAGGAAATTCCTTGATTTTAATCTCATAAAAGAAATGATAAATCATGCAGCAGTCACTATTATCTAAAATTTCCTAATAACTAATTTTGGTTTTCGAAAGCAGAAGATTTAGTATGCCTGAAACAGCTGAAAAACGCATATCAATGTCAATCATATTAGCTTCGAACTTTAATTGATCATTACGCTGAATTTGGTATCTTTGCGGTTCACCTTGGACCATTTTGATGATGGTACTTGGTTCTACTGGCGTGTTATCCCTAAAACACAATCTGCCATCAGTCTGCCCAGCTTCAACTTTTTTAATGCCCAGTTTCTGTGCTATTTGACGGAGTTCGGCGAGCTTGAAGAGACTTTTTGTTGGTTCGGGGAGCAGTCCAAATCTATCGATCATTTCGACTTGTAGATCGTATAAGTCTGCGTCGTCTTTACAATTTGCGATACGCTTGTACAAAACAAGTCGCATATTTATGTCAGGAAGATAATCTTCGGGGATTAAGGCAGAAACATTGAGATTGACCTCAGCCCCACCTGACAAATTCTCCAGTTCTTCACTCGAGCTGTCAGGCAGAATATTCCGTACGGCGTTGTCAAGCATCTCGAGATATAGCGAAAAACCAATGGCTTCGATGTGACCACTTTGTTCTTCCCCTAATAATTCTCCTGCCCCTCGGATTTCAAGATCATTAGTGGCCAATGTGAACCCTGAGCCCAGATAATCGGCCTCAGAGATTGCATGCAGACGTTTAATCGCATCACGAGTAAGCTTCTTTTCGGGAGAGGTCATCAGGTAAGCATAAGCCTGATGATGTGACCGTCCCACGCGCCCTCGAAGTTGGTGTAGTTGTGCCAATCCAAACTTATCTGCGTCAGAGATCAATATTGTATTTGCGCTGGGTATGTCGATCCCTGTTTCTATTATAGTTGTACAAACCAATACATTAAAACGTTGATGATAAAAGTTGAACATGATGCTTTCTAATTCCCGCTCGCGCATTTGCCCATGAGCCACCTCGACTTGTGCCTCTGGCAAGAGTTGGGTAATTTCTATTGCTATGCGGTTGATACTTTTTACATCGTTGTGCAAAAAATATACTTGGCCTCCTCGTTTTATTTCACGCAATATAGCCTCTCGGACAGTTCTTGATTCATAGGTCTTCACGAAAGTTTTTACAGCCAAACGTCGTGCTGGAGGTGTGGCAATTATTGAGAGATCCCTAATCTTGTTCATAGACATGTTAAGCGAACGCGGGATAGGTGTGGCGGTCAAAGCCAAAATGTCTATCTGACTTCTAAATGATTTGATTTTTTCTTTCTGAAGCACCCCAAATCGATGTTCTTCATCAATAATCATCATGCCAAGATTTTGATAATTTATTTTACTATGGAGCAGCTTGTGGGTGCCAATTAGAATGTCCAATTTTCCGCATTCGAAAGAGCTTATTGTTGCATTCTGTTGTTTGATGGTTTTAAAACGTGACAAAGACTCAATGGAAATAGGCCAATTGGCAAAACGATCCTTGAAGGTTTGCAAATGCTGTTGGGCAAGAAGTGTAGTCGGTACTAGAACGACAACTTGTTTTTCACTAAAAACGGTGATGAAAGCCGCGCGCATAGCCACCTCTGTTTTTCCGAATCCAACGTCACCACAAACAAGTCTATCCATGGGTTTTGTGCTTAAAAGATCTTCTCTAACAGAACTGATGGCATCGAGCTGATCGGGAGTTTCTTCAAAAGGAAACTCCTCGCAGAATTTTATATATTCTTCTGTACTATCGGAGCAAGCATCACCTTTTTGGGAAGCTCGTCGTGAGTAGATATCCAATAGCTCCGCAGCCGTATCTCTTACCTGTTTAGCGGCTTTTTGTTTAATCTTTTTCCACTTCTCGCTTCCTAAATGATGGAGCGGTGCCTCGATTTGGTCGCCAGAGCTGAACCTGCTTATTAAATGTAATGATGAAACGGGGACATACAGTTTTGCATCACCTGCATAAACAATTACAACAAATTCATGGAGAGTTTTGTCAATCTTTAATGTTTCCAGTCCTTGGTAACGACCTACCCCATGCTCGATATGCACGACGGCAGATCCCAATTTTAATTCATCTAGGTTATTGAAAATTAGATCAGGTGAGCGAGCTGCTTGAGAACGCCTCCGCTTCTGCAGAACTTTTTCTCCGAACAGCTCTTTTTCAGTAATCAAAAAAATTGATTTATCAGGACAATAGAGCCCACAGTCTAAGGAAGACGATAAAATTCCATACTTCATGCTTGATGTGTAAAATTGATTCCAATTTGAGCATGCCTCGGGCCTTATACCCAAGGGTTTGAGTAGATCCAAGATTCGTTCTTTCCTACCTGGTGATTCTGCACAGAAAAGCACCCTCCCGTTTTGCGCATGCTGCGTTGTTTCTAAAAAGTTAGTTAATTTGGATGTTGAAGCAAGAGACTCAGAGCCTATCGAAATATTTGGAGGCTGCCGAATATTGGTAATTTCGTCCGTGGCTGCAGCAGCCATTGACGGACTATGGAGAATTAAATTAGAGAGCTCCCTGAGTTTTTCTTGGAGCTCATCTCTGGTCAGAAATACTTCATCGGGTGGAACAAGGGGTTTCAGAGGGTCAATGTTATTGTCATTGTAACGGCTTACCGTTTCGATCCAAAATTCCTCTGCCATTTCTTGAACATTAGCACAACATAACAAGCGGACATTTCTTGGGATATAGTCAAATAGGGTTGACGTCTTCTGAAAAAATAGACTGAGAAAATATTCGATTCCTTGCGGTGCGATTCCTTTTGAGACGTCTTTATAGATGGGACAATCGCTGGGACTATTAGGAAACTTTTCATGCCAGTTGTTTAGAAAAAGATTAATCGACTGTTTGTCAAGCATGAACTCATGTGCTGGCAGAATCTCTATATTATTCGTATTTTTTATGGTGATTTGTGATTCCGCGTCAAACAAGCGCAATGATTCGATTTCATTATCAAGAAGATCAATTCTAAAAGGCTCGGCGGACCCCATTGGGAAGATGTCGACAATAGATCCGCGCAATGCATACTCGCCATGCTCATATACGCTTGCGACTTTGCGATACCCAGCATGATCGAGTTGTTTTCTGAGAATCTCGCGATCAATAGTTTCTCCAATTTGATAGGTAAATGTGCGAGCCTTAACGAAATCAGTTGGAGCTAGACGATGCATCAAGCAAGTCACGGGTACTATCAACACACCTCTCCCGATTTCAGGCAGCTTTGCTAAAGTTCGCAGACGTCTTGATATGATGTCCCGGTGCGGAGAAAAAATATCATAAGCAAGGGTTTCCCAATCGGGAAAATCATATACCGGAAAAGTATTTTCACTGGCAAAAAAATTAATGCCTTCCGTAAGCTTTTTTGCCTCTAGCGCAGTAGCGGTCAAAACCATCGTCAAACCACTAAAATTTTTGGTATGTTCGGCTGTAAAAAGTGATTTTCCGGACACGTCAAGCTCTTCAAAGCGGTTTGAGGCCCCATCGACTGTTAATGTTTTAAGATTGAAGAAATTCATTTGTGATTGGGGTCTATGTATAGTGACTAAATGCTTTTGTAATTTTACTGTGGGTTGTTTTGGAGATAACCGCTTGGTGATGACCTTCAGGACTATAATCTGGTAAGTTTTATACCATGTATTATAACTGTTTAGTTGCTTGAAGTTTAGGACTATCCCATAATGCCGCGCACACTTTAACTACTCAATTAGGAGCTCAACAGTGATAGAAGAGCATAGACCCTTGCCAGATGATTTTTTTCGAGATTGGAAGGAGCGCGAAGCACTAGCCGAGGGAATGATCCCAATAATTGGCAAACTGTATAGGGAAAAAAATGTTTCCACATATATGTATGGCAATAATATGGTTAACATGTCTGTCATCGATTTGATGAAGGCCCATCGTTTTGTGCGGCAGGTCGAGAGTAATGAACTCTCGGAGTTCGAAACATATCCAATGATTGAGGCCTTGTCTGAACTTCAAATAGGACCCGCGCATATAGATATCGGAAAAATGGTGGTCCGTTATCAAGAACTAGGTGACCAGAAAACGTTAAAAGCGTTTTTGGAATTGGAGCTCGAGGAAATCATCGGTTCAAATATCAAACCACTTCCAAGACCCAAGGATGTGGTGCTTTATGGGTTCGGTCGAATTGGCAGACTGATTACACGTCTTCTTATAGATAAAGCCGGCGGAGGGGATGTGTTGAGATTGCGGGCTATTGTAATTCGACCGGGAGATTCTCTTAACGATCTGACTAAACGAGCAGCGCTCTTGCGTCAGGATTCGGTGCATGGTTCATTCAAGGGTACGATTCGAGTGTTAGAGGGTCGAGACATTCTTGTTGTAAATGGTAATCCGATCAAAATAATATATGCAAATTCTCCAAGTGAAGTTGATTATACGAAATATGGTATTAGTGATGCTATTGTGATTGACAATACTGGAGCCTGGAGAGACGAGGAAGGCCTCAGTGGCCACTTAAGGCCGGGGGCATCTAAAGTCATATTGACTGCGCCGGCGGGCGGAGCAATACCCAACGTTGTCTACGGAATCAACCATCACGAAATCTCACCCGATTGCAGTATTGTGTCTGCCGCATCTTGCACTACAAATGCAATCGTGCCTGTTTTAAAAGTGATGTCAGATGAATTTGGAATCGAGCATGGTCATGTTGAGACTGTTCATGCATATACCAATGACCAAAATCTTATAGACAATTATCACAAAGGTGATAGGCGAGGCAGGAGTGCTCCCCTTAACATGGTCCTTACTTCAACAGGTGCCGCGAAAGCTGTTGCTAAGGCTATCCCAGAACTTAAAGGAAGACTGACTGGTAACGCTATCCGAGTGCCCACTCCCAATGTTTCCATGGCTCTTCTGCATCTGCAATTGAAAAAATCAACCGATCGGAAGCAATTGAACGAGTTTATGAGGCGGAAAGCGCTTTACTCTGACTTGCAACAACAGATTGGATACACTCTTTCCACTGAGGCAGTATCGACTGATTTTGTTGGTTCGCGTCAAGCCTGTGTTTTCGATTCTGAGGCAACAATCGTAAAGGATAAAAGTTGTGTGCTTTATTGCTGGTATGACAACGAGTTTGGTTATAGTTGCCAAGTTGTTAGATGCTTGGAAACCATGGCTGGTGTTACATGGAAAAGATTCCCAAAAGGGATCTAAAGTAATCAGTACGTTAAAATGTAACTTTGCTTGGTAAAAAGTTATTTAGGCGTTTAAACTTGAAATTCAATTTTAAATGGCTTTTGGGGACGCATTATTCTCTTTCAAAAATAGGCACATAAATTCTTGAGCAAATACCGCCAACTGAGGTTGAGTCAGTAGTGATAAAAAGTATATCTTTTTTCATAGGGCTGCGTTATATGCTCAGCCGGCGTGACCATCGATATGTTTCTTTTGTCTCAATATTTTCTATTGGTTCGATGGCTATTGGAGTAGCGGCGCTAATAATTGTTTTATCCGTGATGAATGGCTTTGATAAAGAAATCAAAGGACGTCTTTTACAAGCCATTCCACATATTTCTGTGACATTTGATGAGGCATTAACGCCCGAGGATTTCCGAGATTTGAAGCGTAAAATCATCAAAGAAAATAATGTTGAGCGAGTGGAACCTCTCATTGAAAGTTTCACAATGTTGTCTGCTAACGGACAAAAAGTTGGCGCCGAACTCAGAAATATAAATTCCGATAATTCTGCCCTCATGGGTTTAGCAAAAAGTCTCACTTCAGGAGCCATATCTAGTTTGGATGATGGCAAATATGGTGTTCTCATAGGAAGTGCAATTGCACGTAAATTAGGAGTATTGATTGATGATCAACTCGAGATAATTCTGCCCAGTATGACTGTGTCCCCTCTTGGTGTTTTTCCTCGAACTAAAATGGTCCGCGTTGGGGGGATCTTTCAGGTTGGTGCGCAAGTTGATGCGACGACTATAATGATGCGCGATCAAGACATCCAAAAAATTTTGAGATTGGGAGATAACTTTCATGGGCTGCAGATTTTTTTAGATGATCCTTCTTTTGCCGGGACAACCCAGGAGAGATTGGAGACACTTTTCCCGGTTGAAGCCGAGTGGATTTCTTGGCAGAAAAGTATGGAGAGTTTATTTAAAGCTATGGAAATGGAAAAGAGAGTTGTTAGTTTGCTCCTCTCAGTAATCATCGGCGTCGCCGCATTCAATATTGTGGCCAGCTTAGCTCTTGGGGTCTCAGAAAAGCAGTCAGATATAGCAGTGTTGAGAACGTTCGGTGCTTCCCCTGAGACTATAATGAAAATCTTTGTTGTTCAAGGCATGGCGGCGGGATGTGCAGGAATTTCTCTCGGCGCAAGCTTGGGTTGCATTGTGGCGTATTACATCGGTGATATCTTAAAAGTGATTGAAAAGGCTTTTGGAGCCAATCTTTTCGATCCAGCGGTCTACTTAATTACTACTTTACCTTCGGATATAGTTTTTTTTGATGTTATTAAAATCTGTTCAGCAGCGGCATTAGCGTCTCTGGTAGCTACGATATATCCTTCATGGCGGGCAAGCCAAATACTACCGGCGGAGGCTCTGAGCTATGAGTGCTGATTTGGTGTTGCAAGTAAAAAGTTTATTTAAGACTTATCGCCAAGGTGCAACTGATATAGATGTTCTCGTGGATTTTAACTTCCAAGTAACGCAAGGTGAATGTGTTGCCGTCATGGGCGCCTCAGGTTCAGGGAAAACCACCTTACTAAATCTGTGCGGTGGGTTAGACGATCCGACTAAAGGCATGGTGCTTATTGATGGCATTAGTTGGAATGAATTGGCATCCAGAGGTCGAGCTTTGTTGCGGAATAGGCACGTAGGCTTCGTATATCAGTTCCATCACTTATTGGCTGAGTTTTCGGCAGTCGAAAATGTAGCTCTGCCAGCTATGATTGGCCAGTTATCTCATAGCGAAGCGAAAAGTCGTGCGGAACGAATACTAAAAAAAGTTGGTTTAGAACATCGTCTGAACCATAGGCCAAATGCCTTGTCGGGAGGCGAAAGGCAACGTGTGGCAATAGCAAGATCGCTTGTAATGCAGCCTTCGGTTGTATTGATGGATGAGCCAACAGGAAATCTAGATGGGCAAACGGGTCTTTCTATAATAGAGTTGCTGCTGGATCTTAACCGCAGCTCAGGTATTGCATTCGTTATAGTTACACATGACATGGCAGTAGCCTCGAAGATGGACCGCATCGTCTCACTTGATCAATATCGGCAATAGTAATGAACCAAAGTGCGTTTAATGCAGTTTCTATTTTCGTTGGCACACGCTTTACATTATCGTCCAAGAAGGCGAATCAGCTTGTCTCATTCATTTCTGCCTTGGCAATTTCAGGTCTTGTTCTCGGTGTTGCAATTTTAATAGTTGTTGTTTCTGTTATGAATGGCTTTGAAAGGGAGCTCAAAGATCGCATTCTGAGTGTCGTTCCTCATGTGGTTTTTTTCGGACATGCGGCTGATTCAGATTGGAAAACAAGAGCAGAGGCATTGATGAATCATGATGAGGTCATTGAGGTGAGTCCCTTTACGCAACTTCAAGGCATGTTGCATTCTAAAGGGACAACCAGACCTATACAGATTCTAGGGTTCGAAAAATATAGAATTCCGGCCATTTTTTCTGAGCTGTTGGAAGTGCAGTTGCTGGACTTTCCCGGCTCAAATGAGGTATTGCTCTCAGAAGTTGTCGCCTCTGCTTTAAAGGTTTCAAAAGGAGATTCTGTGCGCGTATTCTCAGCTGAAACCGCATTCGGCGGAACGAGCGTGCATAATCTTGTGATCTCAGGTTTGTTTTCTACTCGCACTGAATTGGATCAGGCTTTGGCAATTACTAGTATGAGTCATTTGTCCAAAATTTCGAGTGCAAAAAATGCCATGACAGGCTTGAGAGTTCAAGTGGCAGACCCATTCATGGCGCGGCAATTAGGATATGACCTGCTAGAAGAACTGCCTTTTGGTTACGGTTTTCGGGATTGGTTCCAGACCCACGGAAATTTATATAAGGCAATTCAACTTTCGCGCAACATGGTTGGCATCCTAATATTTTTGATCGTGGCGATTGCTGTATTCAATGTCACCTCAATGTTGATGATGTCTGTGCTAAGTAAGCGTCGGAACGTGGCAGTCCTAAAAACATTGGGGTGTTCAAGACAAGACGTTGTGAAGATTTTCTTCGTTCAAGGCACTATTATTGGTGTGTTTGGCATAGTGCTCGGTGTAATTTTTGGTATTTTAGGTTGTTCTCTCATAGCCGATATTGTGGCCTACATTGAGCATGGCACCGGACGCGTATTGCTTGACACCACTATTTACCCAATTGATTACCTTCCCGTAGACATGAGAGTCAGCGATATAGCATCTGTCACACTGTCCGCAGTTGTCCTCAATGGCTTGGCAACTATCTACCCAGCGTTAAAGGCTAGTAGAATTAAACCTGCTGAAGAACTGCGTTTTCAATAAGTGAAGGCAGGGTCGATGTCATAGATCACGGCGCATATCTCGGCGTTTTTCCCACTTTTGCACTACCTTCCATCGCCAGAGCTGCAATACTAATAGATATCCTAGAGTGGCAAGCGTAATTCCACTCAACACACTACCCACTATAAGGGGCAGCAAAATCTGATTACTCAGCTCTATCAGCCAATCGAGGGACAAAGAGGCGTCTAGGGCTATCGGTTTTGTTCCAAGCAATATGCTTCCCAGGCGATAGGTAACATAAAACATTGGCGGCATAGTGATTGGATTGCTAATCCATATGAATATCGCAGCTATTGGTAAATTGGCGCCAAGCCAGCAGCACATAAGAAGGGCTAATACGGTTTGACCAGGGATTGGCATGAATGCGCAAAATATGCCGATGTAAACCGCAAGCGATACAGAGTGCCGGTTTATGTTGAGTAGATTGGAATTATTGATTGTGCTTGTGAAGCGACCCAAGGCAGAGTTTCCCATAAACGCTTTTACGTCCGGAATAAAACTACGCACTGTCTTGCGCGGCATGAATGGCAAACCTTTCAGATATTTAAGTTAACATTATGCCTTTAATTGGCTGTTTAAACTAGATCTTCCCCATTTATTTCAAGTCAAGTTAGTAGAATGAATTGGAGGATTGGAAGATTGGAAGAATCAATTATTCCTAGCCGACATACCTATTAGTATTGTCTTTTGGTTTTCGTTCATCACGTTCGTCAGTATCTTTAATTGCAAACTGTTTAGCAAAAAATATTTGTAAAGTTGTTTTTATGATTGCGTTATAATAAGCCATGAAAACAGTTAATTTTCTGGACCTCTTTTGTGCTGTCACTCTTAGTCAGTTACTCACTAGGGAAACCTGTCTGTTGTTAAACTGTAAAATATGCATGCCACCGAGAAAAAAGTTTTTTGTGCTTCCAAGTCGGATCGCGGCCTTGCTTGATGGGAATTAAAACTGATTAGCAGGTAATTAACGCTGATTTGTATGCATCTGTCGACTAGGAAATAGCAGTTAACGTGCTGATGCAAGTGAAATTGCATTGACCCACATTGAAGATGGAATATGTCAAATTACAAACAACCAGCATTAGCCATTTCAAAACTTCGTAAGACATATGGAGAAAATTTCGAGGCATTGAAAGGAATAGATTTATTGGTGCAGGCGGGCGATTTTTTTGCTCTACTCGGGCCTAATGGCGCTGGAAAATCTACCACAATAGGTATTATCTGCTCGTTAGTCAGGAAAACTAGTGGTTCGTTATCAATTTTTGGTTGTGATATCGACACTGATTTTGCGAATGCCAAAAAATATATAGGTGTGGTTCCTCAAGAATTTAATTTTCATCAGTTTGAAAAACCATTTCATATTCTGGTTACTCAGGCGGGTTACTATGGAATTCCTCGCAGAATTGCCGAGGTTCGTGCGGAAAAATTTCTTCGTGAATTTGGTTTGTGGAACCAGCGTTTTGAGGCAGCGAGAAATTTATCGGGTGGGATGAAGCGTCGTCTCATGATTGCACGCGCTTTGATCCATGATCCCCAATTACTAGTTTTAGACGAGCCAACAGCTGGAGTGGATATTGAGTTACGTCGTGCGATGTGGGAGTTTCTGCGGGAGATTAATCGGCAAGGTAAGACTATAATTCTGACTACGCACTACCTCGAGGAGGCGGAAAGCCTTTGTAAAAATGTTGCGATTATTGATCAAGGGCATATCGTTCAGAATACTAGCATCAAATCGCTAATTAAACAGTTAAACCGAGAAACGTTCGTATTAGATACTCGGGACGAAGTTGGGATTCCGCCAAAAGTGGATGGTTATCCGATTGCGGTGACTGACACGCACTGCTTAGAAGTTGAGGTTGAGAGAGGTCAAACAATAAACCCCTTGTTTGCCGAGTTAGAAAGGCAGTCGATTAATGTGTTGAGCATGCGGAACAAAACTAATCGCCTCGAGGAATTATTTGTTAACTTGGTTGAAAAACAACTTTAAAAGAGATCGTAATGAGTAGATATGAGATATGGATTTCCTTTGTGACCATTGTCGCACGGGAGATACGAAGGTTTTTACGTATTTGGCCTCAAACTATTATTCCTCCGATTATCACAATCGTCCTTTATTTTCTCATATTTGGTAATTTAATCGGTGGTCGAATAGGACACATGTCCGGTTTGCCTTACATTCAGTTTGTGGCGCCCGGATTGATTATGATGTCTGTAATTACAAATTCCTATTCCAACGTCGTTTCATCCTTTTTTGGTTCAAAGTTTCAAAGAAATATCGAAGAATTACTTATCTCTCCTACTCCAAATTCGGTTATTCTGCTTGGCTACGTGGTAGGAGGAATGAGTCGCGGTTTGGTGATAGGAGCTATAGTCACGATAATGTCCTTGTGCTTTGTTAAATTTTCAATCCACGATCTGAATGTAACTATTGCCATAATTCTAATGACCTCTATGATGTTTTCGCTGGCTGGGTTGTTAAACGCAATTTACGCAAATAGCTTTGATGATATTTCCATCGTCCCCACTTTTGTGCTGACGCCGTTAACTTATTTAGGAGGGGTTTTCTACTCAACGCAGCTTTTAGATGAATTTTGGGCAAAAGCAGCGCTCATAAATCCTGTGCTATATATGGTGAACGCTTTCAGATATGGAATGTTTGGGGTGACTGATATAGACATTTTTTGGGCCTTTTTAATGGTAGGAATATCTATAATCATTCTATTTGCTTTTACTCTAAGGCAATTGGAATATAGCTCGGCTTTGCGGAGTTGATTATGGGTGCCTCCAATCATATGCTAAATGAAGATTGTTCTATTGAGCCTGGTCACACCCCCGAGTTATTGCTATCTATTTCTCGTAACCGAGAAGGAGGTAGGTCTTCAGTTGGTCCTGTCTTCGGTGTAGATTTATGGACTGCATATGAACTCTCTTGGCTAGATATGCAAGGATTGCCGCAAGTAGCAATAGGTGAATTCTCGGTGCCATGTGAGAGTAGCAATATTATAGAATCTAAATCCTTAAAAATTTACCTGAATAACTTTAACCAGAGAAGACTACCGTCATGGACACACGTTTCAAAAATGCTTTACACAGATTTGTCTCAGATCGTTGGAGTTCCCATTGGCGTGCAATTATTTACCTTGGATAATTACTATCGTCACCGACCAATCTCTAAGTTGCAAGGTGGGTGTATTGACCGCACGACTTTTTTAAAGAGTTCAGCAAATGTTGACGCAGATTTTCTAACTATTAATCACGCAAAGGAAGTTAAAGAAACTCTTTATACTCATCTACTGAGAACCAATTGTCCAGTGACAAACCAGCCGGATTGGGCTTCTCTTTTAGTAACATACGAAGGTTGCAAAATTGAAGAAGCCGGCTTGCTTGCCTATATAATTTCTTATCGCTTGCATCAGGATTTTCATGAGCGATGTGTTGAAAAAATATTTTATGATTTAATGGATCAATGCAAGCCAAAGGCATTGACAGTGTGTGCACGCTACCTGCGGCGCGGAGGTATCGATATCAACCCAATTCGAAGTACCCATGATGATTATTCGTTTGATATCAGGCTTGTCCGTCAATAGTGGTATGGTCTGTTTGGTGTCGGATAGTTAATTGATTTTTGCGCCAGCTTTCTATAGAGTCCCTCCAAAATATTCTGCTCAACCGTTGGGATGATTTACGTAATATTTTTCGGAGAGGTGGCCGAGTGGTTGAAGGCGCACGCCTGGAAAGTGTGTATGCGTTTATAGCGTATCGAGGGTTCGAATCCCTCTCTCTCCGCCATGCTTCAGGTTATTGACTAATCTCTTTCGCTTTCAATTCATTTAATACATCTAGAATTATTGTGGGAGTCAATATCTGGGGCAATATAATTGGTTCCGAGGAAAGATCTTTGGGGTAGAGAAGATAGAGTGGTACCCCGCTGCGATTGAACTCGCTTAATAATTCAGTTATC
>MDTD01093896.1_pt1 | contig 14829 bp, 16 predicted proteins | sample 811221 | NCBI WGS metagenome assembly MDTD01 (sample SAMN05326646, study PRJNA326480) | marine metagenome | isolation source: seawater | place: Pacific Ocean: South West | collected 2011
GCGGGTGGAATGGCTGTATGGAAATACTTATCGCTTGCGATTTGTATGATGGTAGGAACTGCATCGTTACCTCATATCTTGATGAGATACTTTACAACTCCTTCTGTTAAATCAGCAAGAAAGTCAGTGGCATGGTCACTGTTCTTTATTTTCTTGCTTTATTTCTCAGCGCCAATGTTAGCAACACTTTCTAAACTACAGTTAATGGATCCAAACTTACCTACTGCAATTATTGGAAAATCTATTGCGGAAGTGAAAAGTATTCCATGGGTTCAAAACTGGGGTGCAGTAAAACAAGTATTTATTGCAGACTTCAACGGTGATGGAATATTACAGTTGAATGAATGGTTTATGAGAGGCGACGTAGTGGTATTAGCGACTCCAGAAGTTGCTGGTTTACCTTACGTAATTTCTGGCTTAGTTGCTGCAGGTGGTATGGCTGCTGCCATGTCAACTGCTGATGGATTAGTTTTGGCGATATCAAACTGTTTATCACATGATATCTACTATAAAATTATTGATCCAAAAGCTGACGTTAGAAAGAGGCTAATCGTAGCTCGTGTTCTTCTAGTAGTTATCGGTGCTCTAGGTGCTTACATAGCATCAATGAGACTTACTGGTATATTAGGAGCTGTAGCTTGGGCATTCGACTTCGCAATGTCAGGTTTATTCTTTCCACTTGTACTTGGTGTATGGTGGAAGAGAGCTAACGCTGCAGGCGCAGTCGCAGGGATACTTGGTGGTCTAGCCGCTGGAACAGCATATTTAATTTATGTTGGACCTAAGTTTATGGCAATGGAGCCATGGCTTGGAATTGACCATCTAAGATTTGGTATCATTGGAGCTCCAGTAAGTGCAGTCTTGATGGTAGTAGTGAGCTTAATGACTAAAGAGCCTAATTCTGCTATTCAAAAAATGGTTGATGACGTTAGGGTACCTAGCGGAAGAGCCGTTCTTGGAAAACAACACTAATTAAAATAATTTTTATACAAAAAGGGGCGATTTATTCGCCCCTTTTTTTGTTTCAACAACAAAAATCACATGTTAATTTAAATTATGCCACTCTGGGTTTTAACTATAGATTATATTTTTGGGATTATAATGTGGACTTTGATTGGTAGATCAGCGATGAACCTTTTCCAAAGAGAAGACTCAAATTTCTTTTTTATGAAAGCTTTTGTCAAATTAACAAATCCTATACTTAGATTATTCAAATTCATAACTCCTAGTTTTTTGATACCAATTTTTGTACCATTGTATGTTGCTTGGTTTTTTTATATGTTCAGATTTTATGCAATGCCGTATATTTTGGGTTACGATGTGATGGGAATGCTATCATTTCCATTAGAAAGTGACATTGCTAAAGAAATTTATCGTTTATTTAACTAAATAATTTATGCAAAACAAAATTTATTTTTTAATATTCTTTTTATTCATTTTCTGGGCTTATTGTCTTTACTGGCCGTTAAAGAGACAGCGTAAAATAGAGACTCCAGTTGACTTTTTTATTTTTGGTAGACAAATGCCAGGTTGGATTTTTGCATTAGTTTCTACTTCTACAATTTTTTCTGGATGGGTTTATTTTGCTCAACCATCATTAATTTTCTTTAATGGTTTTCCTTTTTCCATGACTTCTTTATCAGTAATACTTATCCCACTAATAGGTACACTATTTATGAAAAGACAGTGGATGCTATCTAAAAAGTTTGGATTTGTTACTACTAGCGAAATGTTTTCTACTTATTTTAGAAGTGAAATAATTAGGATTTTAATTGTTGTTATCGCTTTACTTTTTGCGATACCCTTTTTATCACTGCAATTATCTCTCGCAGGTAAATTAATAAGTGTAGTTTCAGATGGACTTATTGGTCAAGGTTCTGGGTCATTACTTATGGGAACAGTTGTTGTTATTTATATTGGTTTGATGGGAATTAGATCTACAGTCTTTATTGATACTTTGCAATTCTTTCTTTTTGTTTTTGGAATAATAGCTTTAGGATTTATTGCATATGATCTTGTAGGTGGTTGGGATTTATTAAATGAGAGTCTTTCAAGAATTTCTAGTATAAAAGATAAAATGCACAATGTTGCTCTTAATTATTCCTCATATCTATCTATACCAGGAGCAATAACTACCTCAAATATTAATGATGAAAATATTTTTTATAGTGGAACATGGACAAGTTCCATGATTTTGACTTTTACTTTTGCTTTGTGTGGAGTTTTAGTTTCTCCTAACTTCTCTATGATTACTTTCTCTAGTAAAGAAGCTGGGTATTTCGCACCACAACAAGCCTGGTTTTCAAGTTTATTAATGGGTTTTATTCTTATTTTTTTCACAATTGCGATTGGATTATCTTCAATTTTTCTTGGTGCTAATAGCATTATAAATAAAACTGGTAAAAATATTTCTAATGTTTTACCTGAAAATATATTCCCAGATAGATTAGATGAGCTTATACCTAATTTAATAAATTTAATTGGTGATTATTCTCCTATTTTTTTTTCAGTGCTAGTAGTTTGTTCAATTGCTACTTTGCAATCGACAAGTAATTTTTATCTGAGCACAAGTGCAATGATTACAAGAGATATTATAAAAAAATATTTTTTTAAGGATATGCGGAGTAATCAACAAATATTTTCCTCGCGTATAATTGTAATGATTTTATTTTTGTTTGCATTAGGTATTTCAGTCGGATCCTTTGAAAAAATATTAAGTCTTGGAAGTTTTTCATTGTCTATTGGATGTCAGATGTTAGTGCCTCTAATTGCGTTGTGTTATTATCCTTGGTTTACTAAGCAAGGTGTTGCATTCGGTTTGATTGTAGGAGTTATAGTTGTTTATCTTACTGAACATGTAGGTCAAACAACTCTAGGTAATATACTTGCCTGGAATAAATGGCCATTAACTATTCACTCTTCTGCATGGGGTGTGTTTTTTAATCTATTAGCAACTTTTGCAATTTCTTTTATCACCCAAGAAACAAAAGAGACAAATCATAAACACAAATTTCATCAATTTATTAATGACTACAAGGCAGTTTCCTTGTTAAGGAGGAGCCTAAAGCCTAGCGCGTGGATAGTTACAATTACTTGGATATTCTTTGCAATAGGCCCGGGATTACTTGTGGGTAATAGTTTTTTTGGTAAACCACAAAGTGTTGAAAGCTGGTCTTTTGGTATGCCCTCCCTTTGGGTATGGCAAATATTTTTTTGGATAACTGGTGTTTTTATCGTATGGTTCTTAGCATCAAAAATGGAAATGTCTACATCACCGAATAAAAATATTATATCTCAAAATGAAGATATAGTAGGTAATTAGTATGGGTAACTTAGTTAAGATTTCTCCATCGATTTTATCAGCAGACTTCAGTAAACTTGGTCAAGAAATAGTATCTTTAGATAAAGCTGGTGCAGATTATATCCATGTAGATGTTATGGACGGGCATTTTGTACCTAACATTACTATCGGACCTGAGGTAGTAAAAAAATTGAGACCTTTAACTAAGAAAATTTTTGATGTTCATTTAATGATTTCACCTGTAGATAAATATATCGAAGCATTTGCAAACGCAGGGTCAGATATTATTACTTTTCATCCAGAAGCTACTGGGGATAGTCTTAACACTATAAAATTAATAAAAAAATTTAAAAAAAAAGTTGGTATTTCACTCAAACCAAAATCAGAAATAAATTTAATTGAGAAATATTTAAATGAAATCGATCTGATTTTAGTAATGACTGTTGAGCCAGGGTTTGGTGGTCAAAAATTTATGCCAGAAATAGTTGATAAATTGAGAGATTTAAAAAAAATTATCTCAGCGAAAAAATTGAATTTAGATTTAGAAGTTGATGGTGGAATAAACTTTCAAAATAGTAAAATCGTTAAAGAAGCCGGTGCTAACGTAATAGTATCTGGATCAACAATTTTTAATCAAAATAATGGTAATTTAAAAAAGAATATTAGTTTACTTAGATCAAGTTAATAAATGGTGGATTTAAAAAGCACCTATCTTTATTTTTTTTCATTGAAAAAATTGATATTTAAATCTATTAAAGAATTTTTTTTTTTAACAAACCTTTATAATAAAACACTAAACTCACAAATACCTTCAAGAATTTTTTTTCAACCAAATCCATATTTACTTACCCCGCTTTTAAACTATGAAAGTTTTGTTTTTAAAGTATCGAAAGAGAGCATATATAATTTTTGGGGAAAAAAGTCCTCTTATAAAGAGAAAAATAGTATTCATAATTTTCTATGGCTCAATCTAATAGATAGAAAAAATGAGAAAGACATTATTCAAATTATTATGAAAGATTGGATAAAAAGATTTAATAATTATCAACGTGATATTTGGAATGAAAATGTTATTTCTAAAAGAGTTATTTCTTGGATATCAAACTCAAATATAATTTTAAATAATACTAACAAAGATTTTGAAAAAAAATTTTTCAATTGTCTAATACGACAAATAAATTTTATAAAAAAAAACATACATACAAATATTCATGATACTAATAAAATTTCTTCTTTAAGTTCCATTATTTTGTCTGGGCTAGTTTTTAAAGAGTATTACGCAAATTATAACTATGGTTTGAAAGAATTGAAAAAAATAATTGAATATTTTTTTGATGAAGATGGTTTTCCGAAAAATAGAAATTTGGAAAATCTTTTATCTTTTGTACAATACTTTATTCTTATTAGAGAATGGATAAAAAATGCTCAAGAAGATATTCCACAACATCTTGATAAAATAATTGAAAAAAATTTAATTTGTTTAAATTCATTTAATAATACCAATAGAGAATTACCTTTATTTAATGGGACGACAGAAAGAGATTTAAGCTCTTTTTTTGACTACCTTAAAAAGATGAATTATAAAGCAAATAATCAACTTTCTTTTGTAGGCAAAATACAAATAATAAAAAATAAAAAAACTACTATTTATTTTGACTCTGGAGGTCCTCCTAATTATAAATTATCGAGAGATTATCAATCAGGACCACTGTCATTCGAATACTTTAATAATGAAAATAAAATTATCACTAACTGTGGATATGGAAGAAAAATATCCAACAGAATTAGATTAATTAGCAAACTAACATCTGCACAATCAACTTTATGTTTAAACAATGTTTCGGTAGTTAAATTTAAAAAAAACTATTTTATTAATAAAGCTTATGGATCAACTATTGATGAAAGTTTTAATATAACCAACATTAATAGAGAAGAAAATAAAGAGCGGATAAATATATCCGCAATACATGATGCGTATTTAAAAAACTTTGGTTATCTTCATAAAAGAGAGATTATTTTTTTTAAAAAGGACAGTAATTTGAGAGGAACAGACGAATTAATTAATAAAAAAGAAACTAAGAGGTTTCTAGATTTTAGTATTAGATTTCATATTTATCCTGGTGTTGAAGCTTTTCAGACAGTTGGTGGAAATGATATACTTTTACAAATAAGTAAAAATAACTCACTAATATTCTCTTCAAAAAATAATGTAGTGCGTTTAGAAAAAAGTGTATTTCTTGGAAAAAACAAAATATTAAACAATAATTGTATAGTTATTTATGGTAATACTGAAAATAATGATAAGAAGATTGAATGGGAGATCAGAAAATCTAATTAATAATGAAGAGAAAAATAAATAGGGTTTTAATATCCGTTTCAGATAAATCTAATTTAGCTTCTTTGATGCAGATTTTAAAAAAATATAACATCGAAATTATAAGCTCGGGCGGTACATTTGATGCTATAAAAAAACTTGGATATAAATGTAAAGAACTATCAGAATATACGAAATTTAAAGAAATGCTTGATGGAAGAGTGAAAACCCTTCACCCTAAAATACATGCTGGTATTTTAAATAATAGATCAAATAAAAAGCATAAAATAGAAATGTCTAAAAATAAATTTTATAATATAGACTTAATAATTGTAAATTTTTATCCATTTCAAAAAATGATTAATAATAATCAATCATTTAATAAAATAATAGAGAGTATAGATATTGGTGGACCAACAATGGTAAGAGCTGCTGCTAAAAATTTTAAAGATGTTTTAATAATTTCTGAAGTTAAAGATTATTATTTATTGAAAAAAGAATTAAATAAAAATAGTGGTGCTTCTACTTTAGAGTTTAGAAAAAGTATGGCCAGTAAAGCATTTGGACTAACTGCATATTATGACTCCATTATATCGAATTGGTTTTACGATAAACTACATATTAGTTTTCCAGATACAAAAACTATATACGGGAAAAAAATTAAAAAATTAAGATACGGTGAAAATCCACATCAAAATGCAAGTATTTACTCTAGCAAAGATGACTTCGGTTTTAAAAAAATTAAAGGGAAGGAGCTTAGCTATAATAATTATAATGATATTTTTTCTGGGCTGGACATCCTTGCTTCATTAAAACAAACAGGTTCTGTAATAATTAAACATGCTAACCCTTCAGGTGTTGCCGTGAATAAAATACCAATTAAATCTTATATTCAGGCATTAAAAGCTGATCCCATTAGCGCCTTTGGTGGTTTAGTTTTTTGTAACTTTAAAATAAATTTAAAAATCTCAAAGGAAATTTCAAAAACTTTTTTTGAAATAGTACTAGCTAAAGGATTTGATAAAAGTGCAATTAAAACGTTAAGTTCAAAAAAAAATCTAATTTTAATAGATATCTCGAAATACAAACATTCTAACACTCAACAAATAAGAAGTCTTAGCAATTCATTTCTTATACAGGACACTGATGATAAAGTATTAGACAGAAAAAAATTAAAAATGGTAACTAAATTAAAACTTAATAAAAATGAAATTAAAAAAGTAGAATTTGCTTACAATGTTTGTAAATTTGTAAAATCAAATTCTATTGTAATAACAAACAACTTTTCAACAATTGGTATAGGCGCCGGTCAACCTAGTAGAGTCGATAGTTGTAAAATTGCCATTCAAAAGGCTAAAAAATTTCAGCCAGATAAGCTTAATGGTTCTATCGTAGCCTCAGATGCATTTTTTCCTTTTCCAGATGGTATCAAAAAGCTCATAAAAGCTGGTGTAAAAGTTATTGTTCAACCAGGTGGATCTATAAGAGATAAAGAGTCAATTGAGGTTGCGAATAAGGCAAAAGTGAAAATGGTTTTCACTGGATTAAGACATTTTTATCACTAGCTTGGTTTGTTCATAGAAACAAAAAAATCAGCATTATTTTTTGTATTTTTAAGTTTTGACATTAAAAATTCTATTCCATCCATTGTTCCCATTGGACTAACTATTCTTCTTAAAACGTTTACTTTTGTTAAATCTTCTTTTTTAAAAAGAAGTTCTTCTCTTCTAGTTCCTGATCGAGTGATATCTATTGCAGGATAAATTCTTTTATCAGCAATTTTCCTATCTAAGATTAATTCTGAATTTCCTGTTCCTTTAAACTCTTCAAATATTACTTCATCCATTCTGCTTCCCGTATCAATTAATGCTGTAGATATAATTGTTAAAGATCCTCCTTGCTCCACGTTTCTTGCTGCTCCGAAAAATCTTTTAGGTCGTTGCAAAGCATTTGCATCCACACCACCTGTTAAAACTTTACCAGAGCTTGGAACAACAGCGTTATACGCTCTCCCAAGTCTAGTAATAGAGTCTAGAAGTATTACCACATCCTTTTTGTGTTCTACTAATCTTTTTGCTTTTTCTATAACCATTTCAGCTACAGCTACGTGCCTTGCAGCAGGTTCATCAAATGTAGAACTTATAACTTCTCCTTTTACAGTCCTTTGCATATCTGTTACTTCTTCTGGACGTTCATCTATTAGCAAAACCATCAGATAGCACTCAGGATGATTAGTAGCCAATGAATTAGCTATGTTTTGTAATATGATTGTTTTTCCTGCCTTAGGTGGCGAAATAATTAATGATCTTTGTCCTTTGCCAATCGGACTTACCAAGTCAATTAATCTAGCTGTCTGGTCAGGTCTTTTTTCAGTACTTGTTTTGTCTATTTCCATTTTAAGCTGATGATCTGGATAAAGTGGAGTTAAATTATCAAAAGCTATTTTATTTCTGCCTTTGTCAGAATTTTCAAAATTTATCTCATTTACTTTTAATAGAGCAAAATATCTTTCTGCATCTTTTGGAGCTCTTATTTCTCCTTCAACTGAGTCTCCTGTTCTTAAACCAAATCTCCTTATTTGACTGGGGCTCACATAAATATCATCTGGACCTGGAAGGTAGTTAGATTCTATAGCTCTTAAAAATCCAAAGCCATCTTGTAGTACTTCTAATACACCTCCCCCAGTTATTTGCTCATTTTTTTCTGCGAGCTTTTTTAAAATTGAAAAGAGGATTTCCTGCTTTCTTAAAGTACTTGGATTTTCAATTCCAAGCTTTTCGGCCTGAGAAATTAATTCTGACGGGTTCTTTTTCTTTAGCTCTTGTAAATTCATATGGATTTTTTATGGGAAGATAATTAGAATATAGTGCTTTAATAGAAAATATCAAGCTTAAATGGGCTTAAAAACCACCAAAAATATTATAACTATCAATAAAACAGTTGGAACCTCATTTATAACCCTAAAAAACCGAGGTGACCGATTGTTTTCATTTAGGCTAAATTTTTTAAGACATCCAAATAGATAGAAATGATAAAAAGTAAGAGATAGCACTAAAAGCAACTTGCTTAATAACCAAATTTCTCTAATTGATTGTATACCTATTGAGTGGATTAATAGAAAACCGAATAACCAAGAAAGTATCATTGCAGGATTCATTATGTAAAAAAATAGTTTTTTTTCCATCACTTTGAATGTTTCCATAACTTGATTGTTTTTGGTTTCGGAGTGATAAACAAATATTCTTGGTAGATACAATAGTCCGGCCATCCAAGAAATTACTGCTATCAGATGAAGCGATTTAAATAATAAATATAAATTCATTTTATATAATATTTTTCTAACAAGTGATTCAATAAATTTATGTGATCATCATTATCATTTAAACAAGGTATTACCTCAAAGTTTTGTCCTCCATTATCTAAAAAACTTTTCTTCCCTTGTATTGCAATTTCCTCTAATGTTTCTACACAATCAGATGCAAAACCTGGACAAATAACAATTAAATTTTTCTTTCCTTCTTCAGGTAATTTTTCAAGAGTTTTATCAGTGTAAGGTTGCAACCATTCTTGTGGACCAAATCTTGATTGAAATGTTGTCAAAATTTCTAATTTTTTAAACTTTTCAGATATTAACCTACTAGTTTTATAACAATAACAATGGTATGGATCACCTTTTTCGAAATAAGTTTTAGGAATGCCATGATAAGAAGCTAATAATAAATCTGGTTTCCAATTTATCTCTGATACTTTTCTTTCAATACTATTTGTTAAGGCTTTAATATATAAAGGTTCAGACTCATAGTGCGGAATAACCTGCAAACTAGGTTGCCATCTCATTTTAGATAGTACACGATAAACTTCATCGCAAACCGTTGCTGTAGTTGCCGCAGCATACTGCGGATAAAGCGGTAGAATTATAATATTCTCACAACCATTCGATTGTAAATTTTTTAATTTATCAAATATGCTGGGACTTCCATATCTCATTGCATAGTCTATCAGGAGTTTGTCATCTTTATTTTTTTTTTTAAGTTTTTCTGTCTGCATAATTGTAAAGTATCTGAGAGGTGACATATTTTTGTCTTTCATCCAAATTTCCTTATATGCTTTTGCAGTTTTTGATGGCCTAAAATTTAAAATGAACAAGTTCAATATTATTTTCCAAATAAAAGGATTAACCTCTATTACTCTTTGATCAGATAAAAATTGCTTTAAATACTTTCTAATATCCCACCAGCTAGTTGAGTTTGGAGTACCGAGATTTATTAAAAGAAGTCCAGTCTTTCCAAATTTTATGGCTGGGTGATTTGTTTTCATAATCTTTCTCTAACTAAATCAGTTATATATTTAATTGTTTCTGGTTTGGTCTGTGGCAAGACTCCGTGGCCCAAATTGAATATGTAAGGATAACCAGAAAAAGTTTTTAGATAATTTTCAACTTCTTTTTTGAGTTTTGCTTTATTTTTTAGTAAAAGCTTTGGATCTAAACCCCCTTGAATAGGAATTTGTTTAAATTTATTTCTAGCCCATTTTGGATTAATATCATAATCAATATTTATGCAATCCGGTTTTACTTTTGAGCAAAAGGGAATATAATTTTTTCCTATTCCTCTTGGAAAACAGACAACAGGTATCCCATCTTTTTTAAGTTTTTTAACTATTCTTTTAGTTGGCTCATAACAATACTTGTTTAATTTCTTTTTTGGTATTAAACCAGCCCATGAGTCAAAAATTTGAATAACATTTGCTCCTGCGCTGAACTGTTTTTTAGCGTGTAAATAAATACTTCTTTCAATTTTTTTTAGTAATCCAAGGAGCAATCTATCTTTTTTAAAAATATTATTAAATTTAAAATTTTTTTTTTGGTGATTTTTTGTGTAACATATAAACAAGTAAAGTCCATGGGGCTCCGGTGAATCCTATTACTTTCTTCTCTTTAAGAGAATTTCTGATTTTTTTCATGCCTTTATAAACAGGTGTTAATTTTTTTAGAAAATCTTTATCTTTCACTTTAATAATTTTTTTAATATCAATATCTCCTAAAACCGGTCCCATTCCCTTTTTAAACTCTACTTTCTGCCCTAGCGCATAAGGTATCATAAGAATATCAGAAAAAATTATCGCTGCATCTAAATCAAATCTTTTTAAAGGTTGTAGAGTAATTTCTTTCACTAAATTTGGATTGAGACATAGTTTAATAAAATTTTGGTTGTTTTTTCTTATTTCACGAAATTCTGGAAGGTATCTTCCTGCTTGTCGCATAAACCAAACGGGTACTTCGGTAGAACTCTTATTAGTTATACAATCTAACAGTTTATTCATAATAAATAGTATAGATTTAAACTATATTAGATGTAATAGGTCATGTTAGTTAAGTAAATTGGTATAAATCACATTTTATCGACATATTTTGTTAATTAATTTTATAATTTAGGTTAATTTTTTCGTATTTATACACAATGTTAATTATAAAATATGAAACTATTAACACTTTTTGAACTGTTGAATAAATGTGGACTAAGGTGAGTAAAAAATAAATATTATGTTAGTTTCTATAATAAGATAACTTATACAAAAATAGTTCACAAACTTAATGACAAATAAATATCAAATTTTTCTTATATCAGACTCTACAGGTGAAACCTTAGATAGAATTTTTTTAGCCTTACAATCTCAGTTTGCAAATTTTGAATATGATAAAAAAGAATTCGTTTTTATTAGAACACAACAACAAATTGATAAAATAATAAAATTGTGCAAAGATAGAAATAATTCAATAATTTTATATACTATAGTTGATACAAAATTAGCAAAATACTTAGCAATTGAAACAGAAAAAAATAATATTCCTTGTTTTGGTGTGTTAGGGAATTTGATATTGAGTTTCTCCAAATTACTTAACCAGAAAGCTACTCACAAACCAAGTGCTCAACACGTGCTTGACGAGGATTATTACAAAAGAATCGAAGCAATTCAATTTACAATGTCACACGATGACGGAAAAAAAAATGAGGATATAACTAATGCGGATATTGTTCTTTTGGGTGTAAGTCGAACAAGCAAGACCCCAACATCAATCTATTTGGCTAATAGAGGTTATAAAACTTTGAATATACCCTTAGTTTTTAATCAAAGTATACCGAGCATATTAGAAAAAAAGCAATCAAAATTTTGTGTCGTAGGTTTGTTCGCTGACGCTGAAAGACTCGCGGAAGTTAGAAAAACAAGAGTTAATGTGAACACTTCATTTAATTTAAAAACATACACTGATGTGGAAAAAATAAGATCGGAAGTTGAAAATTCAAGAAAACTATTTAAAAAATTTAATTGGCCGTCTATTGATGTAACAAGAAGGTCTGTCGAGGAAACAGCAGCATCAATAATAAAAATTTTTGAAATTAGTAAAAGCAAATGAAAATTATTTTAGCTTCTAAAAGCGGAGTAAGAAAACAAATATTAGAAAAGAATAAAATAATATGCAAAGTTATTCCATCAAACATTAATGAGGACGAAGTAAAAATATCTTTATTAGCAAGTGGCGCAACTCCCACTTTGGTTTCAAAAAATTTGGCAGAGCTTAAAGCAAACAAAGTTAGCCTGGGCAAACCTGACCAACTAGTTCTGGGCGCTGACAGTGTAATCGATCTTGATGGCGAACTCATTTCAAAGCCCAAGAGTAGAGAAGAAGCTTTAAATATTTTAAAAAAACTCAACGGTAAATATCACAAATTAACAAGTTCAGTTTGTATATCTAAAAATGGATCAATGATTTGGAACATAACTGATAGTTCCTCATTAAAAATGAAAGAGTTAAGTTTAGAAAAGCTAAGAAATTACCTATCAAATATTGGCGATAAGGAATTATTCGCTTATGGTGTTTATCAAATTGAAGCTGGCGGTAGAGATCTTTTTTCAAAAATAGAAGGAGACGAAGACTCAATAATGGGGCTTCCTATTAAGAAAATAAAGGAGTATTTAAATAACCTAACATGATAATTTTAATTTGGCTTGTAGTTTGTATAATTTTTTATTTAGTCCAAAAAATTCTTGGAAATTCTGGACATTCTTTAGAGCTATTTGCTTTGTTAACAGCATTAGCTTTATTTTTTATTGATAGATTAAGCAGAAAAAAAAACAAATGAAAAAATACTTAGTAATAGGAAATCCAATAAATCATTCTTTATCTCCAAAACTTCATAACTATTGGTTTAACAAATATAAACTCATAAACCATGTTTATGATAAGAGAGAAGTTTTACAAACTGATTTAAAAAAAGTAATAGGAGAAATCAGAAAAGATAAAATAGCAGGTATTAATATCACTGTTCCCTTCAAAAAAATGGTGATTCCGTACTGTGATAAACTTGATCAAACCGCAGAGGATTTACAATCTGTGAATACAATATCCAAAAAAAATGGCCAAATAATTGGGTGGAATACTGACAGCATAGGTTTTCAAGACTCTATCACTCAAGTTAGGAGCATAGATAAAAACAAACCAGTTTTAATTTTGGGGGCTGGAGGCGTGACGTCTTCAGTTCTCGATGCTCTTTGGGGTTTCGGTTTTAAAAAAATCTATCTCTCCAACAGAACAAAGGATAAAGCTTCAGAACTCAAAGCACAATTCGATGAAAAGTTTGATAAAATTGAAATATTAAATTGGGAAAAAAAACCAGCAGAAAAATGTCTTATAGTTATAAATACTACTAGCTTAGGTTTAAAAGAAAGTGATAAGCTGAATTACGATTTCAGTGACTATAAAAACCCTGATTTAAAAGATACTTCTAATAATTTTGTATTTGTTGATCTAATTTATAATCAAAAAACCAACTTTTTAAAAGACGCAGAAAAAAGAGGGAACCTTATTATTGATGGTAAAGGCATGTTTTTAAGCCAAGCAAAACATGCTTTCAACATTTGGACAAATATTCTTCCTAGAATAGATAAAGAAGTATTAAATTTAATAGCAAATGATTAAGATTGGTATAACTGGATCAATATCTTCCGGAAAATCAACTGTATCTAAGTTCTTATCAGAAAATAAGTATCCAATATTTAATGCGGATAAATCCGTAGCGCAAATCTACAAACAAAATTCATTTAAAAAAAAAAATAATAAAAATGTTCAAAATCCATGATAAGCAAAGTATTAAAACCGAGATAAGAAAAATTTTATTCAAAGACAAAAAATCACTTAAGAAGTTAGAACAGATTTTACATCCACAAGTAAGAAAAAAAAGAGCAATTTTCGTTAAAAAAAACAAAAATAAAAAAATATTGATTTTCGAAATCCCTCTTTTGATTGAAAGCAAATTAATGAAAGATTATGATATAATTATTTTAGTAAAATCTAAGAAAAAAATTAGACTAAATAGGTATCTTAAAAAAAATAATAATAAAAAACTGTTTAATTTACTTGATAGAAAACAACTGGGTCCAAATAAAAAAATTAAATATAGCAATTATGTTATCAACAATAATTCATCAATTAAAGAGTTGAAAAAAAAAGTTAATATAATTAAAAATAAGTATGCATGAAATTATCCTTGATACCGAAACCACAGGATTGTCAGTGGGAGAAGATCACAGAATTATTGAAATTGCATGTATCGAAACAAAAGATCTTGTTCCAACAAACAAAGTATTTTATACGTTGCTTAATCCCGAAAGACCAGTTTCTGAAGATGCTTTTAAAGTTCATGGCTATACCAATGAGCTTTTAAAAAAGGAAAGAAAATTTGGTGAGATTGCCGATGAATTTTTAAACTTCATAAAAGGAAAACAACTCATTATCCATAATGCACCATTCGATGTTGGTTTCTTAAATCATGAGTTGAGAAAAATTAATAAGACACTAATTGATAATAAAAATATAATTGATACTCTTGAGATAGCTAGATCTAAATTTCCAGGAACATCTAACTCGTTAGATAATTTATGCAAAAAATTTAACATAGATTTTTCAATGAGAAAAAAACATAATGCCTTATTAGATTGCCGTTTGTTAAGAGAAGTTTACATCAATTTGATTGGACAAAAAGAACCAATGCTATCTTTTAATGAGGCCAACCGTAGTGAAAGCAGTAACACAAATAAAAAAAGGAACATTAACTCTACAAAAGTTTTATTACCTTCAGATGATGAGTTTTCTGATCATAAGAATTTTCTTAAATCACAAATTAAAAAAAATTTTTTTTAATTATTCCTTTCATAC
>MDTD01099635.1_pt1 | contig 14829 bp, 14 predicted proteins | sample 811221 | NCBI WGS metagenome assembly MDTD01 (sample SAMN05326646, study PRJNA326480) | marine metagenome | isolation source: seawater | place: Pacific Ocean: South West | collected 2011
AAGCACTCCTGGCATAACAGGGTTGTTTGGGAAGTGTCCCTGGAAGAAGGGCTCATTCATCGTCACGTTTTTGATTCCCGTGATGCTGTTCTCATCCTTATCTAAAATTGAATCTACTAAAAGGAATGGATACCTATGCGGTAGAAGTTTAGATATGGCGTTGATGTCCATTATTGGTTCTCTATCAGTCCTAAGATCTGGAAGACCCTCGGTTTTTTTAATTGTATCTGACATGAGTTTTGCGAATTCGACGTTAGAAAAATGTCCTGGTCTGGCCGCGAGAATGTGGCCTTGTAAATATCTGCCTGTCAAAGCGATATCTCCCAAGATGTCTAGTAATTTATGGCGGGCTGGTTCGTTTTGGAATCTAAGTTCCGAGGTGCTAACCACTCCTGTTTTATTTGGTAGAATATTGATGTCATCTCGTCCAATATTCTTTCCTATTTCTTTTAGTTCTTCTTCAGAATAAGGGCGTTCTGCAAGTACAACGGCGTTGTCTACATCGCCACCCTTGATTAATCCATTTGCAGCTAAAGCAGCTACTTCTTTCATAAAGACAAAGGTTCTACATGAAGCTATTTCTTCTTCGAAGCTTTCTAAGTTGTCAAGTCTTGCGTGTTGTGTGCCTAGAATAGGACTATTGTAGTCAACCATTACAGTGACCTTTAAGTCGTCTTCATTAGTTGGGACTACAAGCATTTCGATTTCATTATCTGTGTCCTCGAAACTTATATTTTTTCTGAATTTGTAAAACCTTCTCTTTGCTTCCTGTTCTTTAGAACCCACACGCTTTATCTCATCAATAAATTGTTGTGCGGACCCATCCATGATTGGTATCTCAGGCGCGTCTAGAGATATTAATGCGTTATCTATTCCTTGAGCATAAAGTGCAGCTAGAATGTGTTCTGTTGTATGTACTTCAGCACCGTTTTTGCTTAGTGTAGTACTCCTTTGGGTACTACTCACATTTGATGTTGATGCTTCAATAATGGGCTCTCCATCAAGATCTCTTCTTTGGAATTTATACCCGTGGTTTTCTTCCGCAGGCAAAACCCTCATTGTACACGAGTGTCCCGTATGCAATCCAACCCCTGAAAATACTATTTCCTCGTTCAGGGTATGTTGAACTTGAGAGTTTATCATTTCTTGTCTTTAAAGAATTGTCGAACAAGGGATCTGAGTCCTACTTGGAATTTTTGGTATTCCCTAATTGGCATCGCAGGAATACCTTGAATCATTGTATCTGGTGTCGTGATGTTTTTAGAAACACCCGTCTTAGCGCCAATCTTTGTTCCATCAGCGATTTTAACGTGGCCTACAAATCCAACTTGGCCGCCAATGAGACAGTTTTTACCGATTTCGGTAGAGCCTGCAATTCCGGTTTGTGCTGCAATCACAGTTTTTTCACCTATTACTACATTATGAGCTACCTGAATCAGATTGTCAAGTTTGCAGCCTTTTTCTATTACTGTCGAGCCTAAAGTTGCTCGATCAATAGTGCAATTAGCTCCAATGTCGCAACCATTTTTAATGATCACATTTCCAGTTTGAGGTACCTTCTCATATGATCCATCTTCCTTTGGCGCAAATCCAAAACCTTCAGATCCAATAACTGTATTTGATTGAATGGTACACTGATCACCAACTTTGCAGTTGTCTAGAATTCGAACACCTGAAAAGAGTAAGCAATTACTTCCAAGTGTAGCATTTCTTCCTATTAAACAAGAAGACCTGATTTCTGAACGATCACCAATGATTGCTCCTTCTTCAACAACTACTCCTGCTCCAATATGACATCCATCACCAATAGAAGCACTCTCGTGTATTACAGCTGAAGGATGAATTCCAGTGGATCTCTTGTTTATTTTGTCATATGCTTGAAGTAACTTAGCAAATGCCCCGTAGGCATCTTCAACCCTGATTAGCGTTAATGTTGATGGTAGCTCCGACGAAGGATTGAAGTCGTTTGATACAACTGCGATTGAAGCACCGCAGTCGTAAATGAACTTTTCGTATTTGTCATTTGCTAGGAAAGTAATTTCGCCAGAAGATGCATCCTCAATTTTACCGAGTTTGCCAACTGTTGCATCGGGATTACCGTCTACAGTTCCACCAAGTAATTGTGCTAATTCTGACGCAGTTTTCTCCATAGGGGACAAAGATATTCCCATAAGTTAGGTTACGAGTGCTTTTTACGGAAATCATCCCACTTTTTTGTGAATTCATTCTTATTCCAAATAAAATTCACATCAATGTCATTTCCATTATACATTACGTCAGTAACGTTTCCACTAGTGTTTTTCTTATCCTTAACCATCACCCCCCAAATCTCATCTACTTCAGGCAATTCTAGAGTCTTTTCAATGCCATTTAGAATTGGGTCGATGCACTCAGTGCGATGATTGGAAGCATAAAGTGTGAAAGCCAAACCATATGCAACGGCCTCACCGTGACGTAAATCCTCACAAACACTTTCAAGTGCGTGAGCTACTGTGTGGCCAAGGTTCAGACTTGCCCTAATACCAGTTTCTAGTGGATCTTGGTTCACGATGTTTGCTTTGATTTGGGCTGACTCCGGGATTAGTTTGTGTAAATCCTCCTTGTCACACTTTAAAACTCTCTCAAGGAATGTCATATCACCATTAATCAAAGCGTGCTTGATCATTTCAGCCCAACCAGATTTTAATTCTCTCCCTGGGAGAGACTCAAGCCAGTCCACATTTAACCCCACAAAATCTGGCAAATAAAAAGTGCCTATCTGATTTTTAAGCAAGCCCTGTGGAGTTTTGAGATTAACTCCATTCTTACCCCCGATAGCCGCGTCAACCATTGCAAGCAAAGTGGTAGGTAGTAAAACCAGTTTCACCCCTCTTTTAAATGTACTTGCCACATAGCCACCTAAATCTGTCATTGTTCCGCCTCCTAAGCAGATGAACAATGTGCGTCTGTCAGCGCCGACTTCATTGAGTGTTTGGTATATAGACTCTGCTTGATCAAGGGTTTTTAGGCCTTCTCCTCCTAGTAATAAATGTGAAAATACGGGCACACTTTTCCCACAAGCATCTATCACTTCATCTATATATGACACCGGCAAGTTTGAATCTGCTAAAATGAAAATGCTGCTACATCCATTGATGGATTCGGCAATTCCTTCTGTCCATGATTTTTGGTAGATTTTCATCGAATCAAATGTCGGTCAGAAATTTTCTAATACTCCTTACGAAAACCCAAATACATAGTGGATACACCACAATTGCCAACTGAAGATCCAAATTGTCTAACTCCGCTCTTTGGGCAGATTTCAGCTTTCACATTGATCAGTTCACCGCACTCAGAGCAATACTTTTGATTATCTTGTTTCATGTTTCAAAAATGGATTTTGTTCAATTTACAAAATGAATTCATTCTGCAAGATTCGATGACTCCATAATCAACTAAACAAATATTTTTAGCTCCAGATTCGACATAGCCCTACATTTAAAACCCCTTTATATAAAATATGATCGATAAAAATTTACAGAAATCACTCGATGAGCGCATTGAAGCATGTTCATACAGGCAACTTTCTACGTCTAAGGAGTTAGTAGATTTCTTTTCAAACGATTATTTGGGATTCGCTAGAAAAGGATTTAAGTCTGATCTGATAACAGGGTCAACGGGTAGCAGGTTAATTTCAGGAAACCACGAAATCCACGATAGGGTAGAAAAAGAAATAGCAAATTTTCACAACGCTGAATCTGCCTTGATATTCAATTCAGGTTACGATGCAAATCTTAGTTTCTTCTCAACCATTCCAGATAAGGGAGATACTGTTATTTACGATCAACTTTGCCATGCTTCAATTAGGGATGGCCTTCGATTAGGTACTGCGCGTAGTTTTTCATTCAAACACAATGATCTGGAAGATTTAGCTTTAAAACTATCTCGTGCAACTGGCCAAACTTTCATAGCAGTAGAAAGCATTTATTCTATGGAAGGCGACACTGCTCCTTTGAAAGATTTAGAAGAGATATGCCAAACCCACAACGCACACCTCATTGTAGATGAAGCCCACGCTACAGGTGTGTTCGGAGAGGGTTTATGCCATATGCAAAACGTCACTCCCTACGCTAGAATACACACATTTGGAAAAGCATTGGGATGTCATGGGGCAGCAATAGTTGGCTCAAAAACTCTCAGGGATTACTTGGTCAATTTTGCCAGGCCATTCATCTATACGACGGCACTACCGCCCCACAGTATAGACGTAATAAGCAAGGCTTATAAAGCTCTGAAAAGTGGTAGCGAGCAACAAATCCTACACGACAACATCAGTTTTTTCAAATCTCAATTTGAAAGTAAATATCTCATTGAAAGCAACTCGCCAATTCAATGCGTCATAATAGGTGGTAACGAAAAGTGCAGATCAACTGCTGCTAAACTTCAGACTGAAGGATTCGACATAAGACCCATATTATCACCTACGGTTCCAGAAGGAAGTGAACGGCTGAGAATTTGTCTTCATAGTTTCAATTCTCAAGAAGAAATAGCGCAACTTTGCGACCACCTTAAACATTTATTATGAGGCTATTTGTTACTGGGATTGGAACAGAAGTTGGAAAGACTGTTATTGCAGCAATTCTAACTGAAGCACTGGAAGCTGATTATTGGAAGCCAGTGCAAGCGGGTGATTTGGACTACAGCGACACCCATAAGGTTAGGGATTTGGTGAGTCATGATAAGAGCGTTTTCCACCCTGAGACACATGCACTACATCATCCCATGTCACCACACGCTGCAGCTGAAAGAGATGGTGTAGAGATAAGCCTTGATGATTTCCAATTGCCTCAGACTGAAAACAATCTTATTGTTGAAGGAGCAGGTGGGCTGATGGTCCCATTAAACTCTAAGGATTGTATCATCGATCTTATTGAAAAATTCGATATTGAGGTGGTGCTGGTGAGTCGGAATTATTTGGGCTCAATCAATCACACATTGCTAAGTGTTGAGGCATTGCAAAACAGGAGCATCAAAATCAGAGGCATAATTTTCAACGACAAAGAAAACAAGGATACGGAGAGCGCAATCTTAAAGATGACTGGTCTAAAATGCCTTGGTAGAGTTGAGTTTGAAGAAAATTTATCTAGCGAATCGATTAGTAGACTTGCTGTGAAATTTAAGCAGATATGAGCATAGGAGAGAAGGACAAGAAGTACGTTTGGCATCCCTTCACTCAGATGAAAACTGCGTCTGATGCCTTGCCAATTGTAAAAGGCGAGGGAACTCTTCTTTACGATGATAAAGGCCAAACCTACATCGACGCCATTGCCTCTTGGTGGGTCAATCTTCACGGTCATTCACACCCCCACATTACGGCAAAGGTGCTCGACCAAATGAAATCACTCGAGCACATTCCCTTCGCCGGCTTCACCCATAAACCCGCGGTTGAGCTTTGCGAAAAATTGAGCGCCCATCTCCCAGCTAATCAACAGAAATTTTTCTTTTCAGGAGACGGATCATCAGCTGTTGAAATTGCTCTAAAAATGAGCATCCAATATTGGAGAAATAAGGGTGAGAAAAGAGGTAGAATCTTAGCTCTAGATGGAGGGTATCACGGAGAAACTTTCGGTGCAATGTCTGCTGGTGGAAGGAGCGTTTTCTCTGCACACTTTAACGACTATTTATTCCAGGTGAGCCATCTGCCTTTCCCTTCTGGGGAAGAAAGTGTCGAGGCATTGAAATCGGAACTCGCAAAAGGCGATGTGGCTGCATTCATTTTTGAGCCACTAGTCCAAGGTGCAGGTGGAATGCGCATGTATTCACCTGAAATTCTAGATCAACTTATACAACTCTGTAAGCAAGATGGTGTGCTTTGTATTGCAGATGAGGTTATGACTGGATTTGGTAGGACGGGTACATATTTTGCCTGTATTCAACTAAAACAGCAACCTGATTTCATGTGTCTTTCAAAGGGATTGTCAGGAGGAGTGCTTCCCCTTTCTTTGACTACATGCACAAATGAGATTTACGATGCGTTTTTAGGAGATGATATCACAACGGCATTCTTACACGGCCATTCATTTACGGGAAATCCTGTTGGTTGCGCATCAGCAATAGCCAGCTTGGAGCTTTTAGAAAAGGATGAGTGTTGGGAGAGTATTGAGAGGATACACGGCAGGCATTTGGGATTTGCTAAAGAGATTGAGGGGCATAAGTTGGTGGAGGGAGTGAGGGTGAAGGGAACGATTTTGGCCTTTGATATAAAAGTAGATTCAACTGGTTATACTAGTGGGATAAAGGATGTGTTGTACAATCACTTTATTCGCCAAGGAGTCCTGCTCAGACCTCTAGGAAATGTCATCTATGTTCTGCCTCCTTATTGCATCACAGATGGCGAATTGGATAAGGTGTATAAAACCATAATTTCTGGGCTAGAAAAAATAGCTATTTGATAGCTTTGCCACATGCAAGACATCTTGATTACAGCAAAGAGCACCATTGCTTCTGTTGGACATGAAAGTGACCAAATCTGGAAGCAATACAACGCGTCAAACTCTGCTTTGACTATTTGTTGTTTTAACGATCAGGATACTCCGACGGGAAAACTTTCGCCTCAAAGTGAGGGTGAGCTTTCTGAACTTAGAAAGGCCCATCTCAATTATAGAAGACTCGATAAAAGTGTCCTTATGGCTCTTTGGGCTAGTAGAAATGTGGTGGCCGATGCTGGATGGAAAGACCTTATTGGAGTCGGTGTGAACATAGGTTCATCAAGAGGAGCTACACAGCTTTTTGAAAAGTACCATCAGTACTTTTTAGAATCGCCTAAGAAGAGGATGTCTCCCTTGGTTTCGCCTACAACTACTCTTGGAAATATATCGTCGTGGGTGGCTTATGATTTGGGTTTAGGAGGCGCCACGCTCTCGCATTCCATCACTTGTAGCACTGCTCTGCACGGAGTTCTTAATGCTTGCGCTTGGATAGAAAGTGGGATGTCTGATAAGTTCCTAGTTGGTGGTTCCGAGGCTCCATTGACTGATTTTACTGTAGCCCAAATGAGAGCATTAGGCGTCTACGCAAAAGAAACCTCTCAATGGTCATGCGCACCGTTAATGACGGGCCGAAATGGTAACAGCATGGTATTGGGAGAGGGCGCATCCATGTTCAGCCTAGAAAAGGATGATGGCCAAAACTCCCTGGCACGCATCATCGGCTTGGGCTACGGCACTGAGGTGATAGAGCACAATGCCTCACTTTCTGCTGATGCTGATTGCATGCAGAAGAGTATGAGGATGGCATTAGACTCAGCAGGGGTCAGAAAGATTGACGTTGTAATAATGCACGCACCAGGAACGAATCAGGGTGATCAATCTGAACTTAAAGCAGTTTATGAAGTTTTAGGAGAGGGTACAACTCATATCATAAGTACGAAACACCAAAGCGGTCATACTCTAGGCGCTTCAGGTGGCGTAAGCCTTGACCTAGCTGTTGAAATGCTGCAAAGAGGAGAGGTGGTTTCCTTCCCTTATGAGACAGAAGTTTGCCAAAAAAACGACATCACGCCCAACACTATTTTGATAAATGCTGTGGGCTTTGGTGGTAACGCTGTTAGTATTGTAGTTAAGAAAGCATAGCAAAAGAATATATTTGTTTACATGGATAAGAAGTGGACTAAGGAAGCAGTTTTAGAAATTTACAATAAGCCCTTGATGGAGCTTTTGTACGAGGCTGCAACAATTCATAGAGAAAATCACAATCCCTTAGAAGTGCAGATAAGCACCCTGCTTTCTATCAAAACAGGTGGATGCCCTGAGGACTGTGGATACTGTCCGCAGGCTGCCAGATATCATACTGATATCGAAACAAACGACTTGATGACTGTAAGCCAGGTGAAGGCCCAAGCTCTTAGAGCAAAGTCAAATGGCTCGTCGAGATTGTGCATGGGTGCTGCTTGGAGAAACATCCAGAACAACGATGAATTCGACCAGGTGCTAGAAATGGTGAAGACAGTGAATGATCTAGAAATGGAGGTTTGCTGTACTCTTGGTATGATGACTGAGGATCAGGCCAAACGATTAGCTGACGCTGGTTTGTACGCTTACAACCACAACCTCGATTCTTCAGAGGAGCATTATAAAGAAATCATTTCTACTAGAGAATACGACGATAGACTTAAGACCATTGAGAATGCAAACAATGCTGGGATCAGCGTTTGTTCTGGTGGCATTATCGGAATGGGTGAGTCTGATGCAGATAGATGCGGTATGCTCGTTACCCTTGCGAATATGAGTCCTCAGCCTAAGTCTGTTCCCATCAACGCTTTAGTCGCTGTTGAAGGAACTCCACTTGAGGATCAGAATCCAGTTCCGATTTGGGATATGGCTAGAATGGTAGCTACAACCAGAATTGTAATGCCTAAGGCTGTTGTTAGATTGTCTGCAGGAAGAACTGATATGAGCGATGAAGGCCAAGCCCTTTGCTTCATGGCTGGCGCTTCTTCAATTTTTGCTGGTGATAAATTGCTGACGACTCCAAATCCTGATATCAACGAGGATAAAAAGCTGTTTAAGATTCTAGGTCTTCAACCTAAGGCTCCTTTTGTTGATGGTGAACAACCAGTGAGCAACGATGGCTATAAAGAGTGCATGTCGATTAGGGGTAACGTAAAGTGGAACAGGCCTAGTCACAAGATTGAAAGAAACGAAGCTGCTAAGGCAAGGGCTAAGGAGGCTAGGCAGGAGGCTTAGTTAAGGAAGTTGGTTTTTATGTAGAACTCTATCGATTCTTAATGTGTCAGAATTTAATTGATAGATTACTAAGTGAGATCTAAAACTTATAATTCTAGAGTTAGGTAAAATCTCGTTAATTGAGATACCTAAGTTTGGATTCTTAATTAAAAGTTTAAATACATTCTCTAAACCAAACATTTATTGATTTACATATTTTGTATTCCAATTCTTTATTGAGTACAAATAAATGTTTTTTAGATCACTTTTTGCTTTAGAACTTATCTCCAACTCCATTTTTCCTTTCTAATTCTTCTAGAAAGGATTTCATGTTAAAGTCTTTTGAATACCCACTATTTCTTCCCTCCTCAATTGCGTCTCTTAAATCTGCTTCTCTATTTCTTAGTGATTCAAGTAGTCTAAGCCCATCTTGAACAACTTCACTTGTATTCTTATAACGACCTGATGCGATTTCATTATTTATAAATACGTTATAGTGTTGACCCAGAGAAATGGATGTATTCTTTTTCATAGCATCCAAGGTGCCAATTTTTTTAAAGCTTTTCATTTAAACCTTTTGTCAATTTCAGAGAGTAGTTTTTCAATAGTAAATCCCTTTGATATCCCCACTTTTAACTCCTTCCTCTATTGCTGCTCGCAATGCTCTTTCCATTTCCATCTTAACTTCTAAAATTCGAGGTCCATCTCTTACAACTTAGCTTGCAGTTTTATAACGTCCTGAATCGATTTCAGTTTTAATGAATTCGTCAAAGTGTTGTCCTAGTGAAATAGATGTGTTCTTCTTTATAGGACGTAATTCACCAAAAATTGGTATCTCCTTCATGTTTTTGTTTTAAAGTTGATTTCTAGGAGTCCATTGAAACAATATAAATTTATAAGTGTAGAAGATTAATTTACACTTGAAAAAGGTGAATAAGAAGAGGACTTTATTCGCGTAGAATCTTCTCCATTTTGCGTCCTCGTGCCAGCTCGTCAATAAGTTTTTCAAGTCTTCTGCAGTCACGATATGTCTCGAATTGATCTTCGATTTCTTCGATGCGGTATCCGCACACAACTCCTTTGATAAGGTGGGCGTTTTGATGAATGGTTGCCTGCTTGAAGAAAGTTTCGAAGGTAACTTTTTCAGCTATTAGACTTTTTAGCGTTGCTTCGTCATATCCAGTAAACCACTTAATGACTTGCTTCAGTTCCTCTTCTGTGCGCTTATTTTTTATTAACCTGTTCAAGTAAAGAGGGTAGATGGTGGCAAAAATCATTTTTGCAACCTGTTCGTTTTTTTCAGCCGTTACTTTCATGGTAGGTGAGTGATGAAGAATATATGTAGCCTAAATATAGACAGGATTACCTCGCTGTCGCTCGGTGATCAATATCGGCTCCTTACAAAAACAGTCTTCTCATAGCTCGTTCCTCGCTATGGAGGACTTTTTTCTTTCATCCACTTGCACAAACAAGTTTGTGACGTGACTAAAACAAAAAAGTCCTCATGCTTTGCATGAAGACTCTTTTTGTGGTGCTACCAGGATTCGAACCGGGGACACAAGGATTTTCAGTCCTTTGCTCTACCAACTGAGCTATAGCACCTCATTGGGACGGCAAATATATGATAGGCTTTTTGTTTAGCGCAGAAAAAAATTAGTTTCTTTTATCGCTTTGTTCCTTGGATAGGGGTTGGGGGTAGTCGAATATTGCACCATGGTTACATCTAGACATCCAAAAGAGACTTTCGCGTCTACGACGAGAATCGTTATGCCCAACGATACAAACACCCTTGGAAACTTGATGGGAGGTAATTTGTTGAACTGGATGGACGTTGCTGCTGCGATTTCTGCAAATAGACATTGTAGAAGGGTGGTGGTGACTGCAGCAGTAAACAATGTGTCATTCGATAGGCCAATACGACTTGCTGATATTGTCATTATCGAATCTCAGGTTACGAGGTCATTTAATTCTTCTATGGAGGTTTACTTAGAAGTGCTTGTAGAAGATAGTGCTACTGGTGAGAGGTCGAGGTGTAATGAAGCGATGTACACATTTGTGGCAGTTGACCAGCTTGGTGCGCCTATTGGAGTGCCTGAAATTCTTCCTGAAACTGAAGATGAAAGGGAGAGGTTTGATGGAGCACTTAGGCGCCGTCAGTTGAGGTTAATTCTTGCTGGAAAGATGAAACCTGCTGATGCAACAGAGTTGAAGGCTCTATTTGAATAGAGACTTTATAGCATCAATAATTGCCTCAGGGCTAACGTGGTTGATGCATAGGTTTTGCCCCTTTCTCTTAAAGCGACATTTGTCTCCATGTCTTGAGCATGGGCGATTTCCTCTGCCTTGAGGTTCGAGAATCATTGATTTGGTATTTGCTCTCCAGGGGGCCAAACCAAGCGACGGCCTCGTACAACCCCAAACTGAAATTAAAGCAGCCCCCACAGCAGTAGCGATATGCATTGCGCCAGTATCTCCACCAAGAGCGACTGAAGAATTCTTCATTACGTGAGCAGTTTCCATAAGGCTCAGTTTGCCACAAAGATTGATGACCTTATCGTTGTGCTTGGCCTCTAGACTTTCACCCAATTGAGACATATCACTGCCTCCGACAATTATGAATTTCTCGTCAAGGCTAGAAATGGTTAGGTCTAAAGTTGATTCAGGGATTTGCTTGCCCTCATAAGTGGCTCCAGCAGCTATAGCTATGTATTTATCTGGAAGTTCAGCTTCTGGCTTTTTGCAATTGAGACCTCCCCAAGGGTTAGATTCAACAACTTTTATTGAAAATGGGTCCAGTAGTTTTAGTGACCTGTCGATGTAGTGATCTACAGGTTTTTTCACCAAGCCCAAAACCAATGACAACCTCCTCTGCGCCATCTTGTTCACCCTGAAGGTCATAATGTTTAAGCCCCTAGCCAGTGAGCGAGACCTGATATTTGAGTGGAGGTCTATGAGGTAGTCGTAGTTGTTTGCTTTGAGCTCCTTACGAATTTCAATTGTGCTTTTTTCGACGGTGTAAATGGTGTCGATGCCTGCGATTAATTCCGCTGCTCCTTTGAATTTGTTGAGTGTGATGAAATCAATTTTGGCTTCATCTCCATAATGAGTGCGGAGGGCATGCACAACAGGAGCAGTCATAACGATGTCTCCAATGGCACTAAATCTCGCTAGAATAAATCTTGGTTGTTGCACGCAGTAAAGGTATAGCCCTGATATCTTTGTATTCACATGAGAAAGAAAATACTTCTACTAGGGTCAGGTGAATTGGGAAAGGAAGTGGTCATTGCCCTTCAGAGACTTGGCGCACACGTTATTGCTGTTGATTCGTATGCAAATGCTCCCGCCATGCAAGTGGCACATGGATGCGAGGTGATAAATATGTTGGATGGTGATCAGTTAGATGCGGTTGTAGAAAAGCACAATCCCGATTTCATTGTGCCCGAGGTGGAGAGTATTCGCACTGAGAGATTTTATGATTACGAGGAGCAGGGTTACACTGTTATTCCTTCAGCTAAGGCTGCCAACTTTACGATGAATAGGAGAGCGATTAGGGATCTGGCTGCTGTGGATTTGGGCCTTAAAACTGCCAAGTACAAATACGCTACTAGCTACGAAGAGCTTGCAGCTGGAGTTGAGCACGTGGGTATGCCTTGCGTGGTGAAGCCGCTGATGTCTTCTTCTGGAAAGGGGCAGTCTGTGATTAAAACTGAGGAGGATATTCAGAAGGCTTGGGATTATGCAATGGAGGGTTCTAGGGGCGATTTGATGGAAGTAATTGTTGAAGAATTCGTTTCCTTCGATTATGAAATTACCCTCCTTACCCTTACTCAGAATTCAGGCCAAACACTCTTCTGCCCACCCATTGGCCACCGTCAAGAACGAGGAGACTATCAAGAAAGTTGGCAACCCATGTCAATGAAGGATGAGGATCTAGCTACAGCCTCAGACATGGCGGCAAAGGTCACTGCAGCCCTTGGCGGTAGCGGGATTTGGGGAGTAGAATTCTTTATCGGTCAGGACGGAGTTTACTTTTCAGAACTCTCTCCACGACCCCACGACACAGGCATGGCCACCCTCGCCGGCACCCAAAATTTCTCGGAATTCGAACTACACGCACGAGCTATCCTTGGCATGCCAGTCCCAGAAATAGTCCTCCACCGCAATGGCGCCTCAGCCGTAGTCTTAGCATCCGATTCCGGCACCGGCTTCCCACTCATCACCGGCCTCGAAGAAGCGGCTTCCATCCCGGACTCCGACTTCAAAATCTTCGGCAAGCCCTCAACTCGCCCATACCGAAGAATGGCGGTAGGCCTGGCCTACGGCAACGAGTCCGTGTCCGACCTAGTCGACAGGGCAAAACAAGTAGCGGCCTGCATCAAAATTGAGTCTCAAAGCTAGTGCGACTAATAGACACACATACACATCAGTACCAGCCCAAATTCGATTCAGACAGGGCCCAGAGTATCGAGCGCTGCCTCGAAGCAGGTGTCGACACATTGCTCCTTCCAAACATCGACGTAGAAAGCATTCCCCGAGTTCTAAGAATGATGGAGAAGTGGCCTCAAATCTGCCACGGAATGATGGGACTCCACCCATGCTATGTCGACAAGAATTTCGAACAAGCCCTTGAAACCATCAAGCATCAACTCGGCAATCCACCAGTTGGAAAAAACTTCATTGCTGTAGGCGAAATCGGAATGGACCTCTACCGGGATAAAACCTATATTGAACAACAAAGGCTAGCTTTTGCAGAACAGTGCGATTGGGCAAAGGAGCGCGCTCTTCCAATTGTAATTCACGTAAGAGATGCTTGGAATGAGCTTTTTGAAATGATGGATAAGGTGAACGACGACAGACTTACAGGTGTGTTTCACTGTTTCACAGGAGGAGATGTAGAAGCGTCAAGAGCGATTGAATACGGTGGGTTTAAGCTTGGGATAGGAGGGGTGAGCACATATAAAAATGGTGGCTTAGATAAGGTCCTTCCAAACATCGGTCTAGAACACCTAGTACTTGAAACTGACAGCCCTTATCTAGCTCCAGTTCCTTTTAGGGGTAAGCGAAACGAGAGTTCCTTCGTCCTCCACGTTGCTGAAAGAGTAGCAGACATTTTAAATCTAACTACTGAGGAAGTTGCAAGCACAACAACTGAAAATGCTGTAAACTTGTTTAAGCTAAACCCCGAGTCTTGACCCCGAGAAAACCCATACTAATTATTTACACTGGCGGTACAATCGGCAGTGTACACGACCCTAGTACTGGTTCTCTCGTCCCAATTGACTTCAGCCAAATCACCTCTCACGTCCCCGAACTAAACAGAGCTGGCATCACAATTGACGCTGTCTCTTTCAACCCCCCAATCGACAGCTCCAACGTTAACCCATCCCACTGGCGCAAAATCGCTACCCTCATCTCGACCCACTACGCCAAGTACGACGGCTTCGTCATCCTCCACGGTACCGACACCATGGCGTTTACGGCATCGGCATTGAGCTTTATGCTCGGCGGCATTAGAAAACCAGTAATCCTCACAGGCTCTCAACTGCCAATAGGAATGCCCCGCACTGACGGCCGTGAAAACCTTCTAAGCGCAGTTATGCTTGCAGCTCATCGCGATAGTTCAGGCTCCCCTACAATACAGGAAGTCGCAGTCTACTTCGGCAGCAAACTCCTTAGAGGAAACCGAACCCACAAGCAAAGCGCACATTCATTCGATGCTCTCGTTAGCCCCAATTTCCCTGTGCTTGTTGACGCGGGCGTAGACTTCAAGTTCAACCATCACGCGCTTTACAGATCGGAAGAATCGCAATTGAGATTAAGCACTCGGTTCGAATCCCAAGTCGCTTGGCTACCCTTCTTCCCAGGCATGACTTTCGAGGTCTTCGAAAACCTCCTACAAAACCCAAACCTCAGAGGTGTTGTCCTCAGCACATTTGGAAGTGGAAACGCACCTGATTCGGACGCACTCAAAGACATGCTGAAAAGTGCGATAAACAGTGGGGTGACTGTGGTGAACATCACTCAATGTGGCCACGGCGGAGTTAAGCCTGAGATGTATGCAACGAGCTTGATGCTTACTGAATGCGGAGTAATCTCTGGGGGTGATATGACCAACGAAGCAGCCATC
>MDTD01036124.1_pt1 | contig 14822 bp, 10 predicted proteins | sample 811221 | NCBI WGS metagenome assembly MDTD01 (sample SAMN05326646, study PRJNA326480) | marine metagenome | isolation source: seawater | place: Pacific Ocean: South West | collected 2011
AGTTGGATTAGATGGAGAGTTCAGAACAAGCCATTTCGTTTTAGGTGTAATTGCCGCTTCCAAAGCTTCTGGGGTTAATTTGAAGTTTTTCTCAGCTGGGCAATCAACAATAATCGGTTTTCCCTCTGCAAGGAGCGTAATATCTGGATACGATACCCAGTAAGGCGCAGGAATTATTACTTCATCTTCATTATTAAGTGTAGACATGAAGGCGTTATAAATATTTTGCTTGCCTCCACAGCCAACAGATATTTGATCAGGCGCATATAAAAGGTCATTATCCCGCCTCAATTTTTCAACAATAGCCTCACGGAGCTTCAGCATACCTGGCACAGCAGTATATTTTGTCTCACCTCTATCCATGGCTTCTTTAGCTGCTTGCTTAATATGATCAGGTGTATCGAAATCTGGCTCACCAGCACCAAGGCCAATAACGTCATGCCCTGACTCTCTGAGTTCGCGAGCTTTAGTTGTAACAGCTATTGTCGGACTTGGCTTAATGAGAGATAGGCGAGAGGCAATAAAAGGCATTGTTGAGTCCGTTTGTACTTTTTGGTTTATTCGGCCACAAACTACTCTCTGGCTGGATGTAAGGCAAGATTGATAACGACTCACTCCAATTAATTTTTTCTATTTTATATAGAACTAAAAAAATCGCTCTTTTTGAATATCTTATCGTCCATTAGCACAATAAGGATGACGACGGAAGGGACTTTGGGGAAAGGGGGCGGGAGTAGAGCCCCTTCCGAAGACTTCAAAATTGAATACATCAATTTATTTGTCCTGCGTCTATCCTTATTTTAATTTTCCTATACCTTAACTGCGTAATCAAGTATTTTTTGGGATTATTTTTTGAAAATTATGAGGAAATCCGCCTATTTGAGACTAGCTTAAATTTACACTGACCCTTATAACCTCTATAATGAATAGCAAACAAGCCTTATCAGATATTTTTAATAAAAAACGACCCGTAGTTGCTGGGGGCAAGCCTTTTTGTATTAATTCCAGCTTCAAACCATCTGGAGATCAACCACAAGCAATAGCTGAGATAACCAAGAGCTTTAAAGATAATGAGCGCAATCAGGTCTTACTTGGTGTAACTGGTTCAGGCAAGACTTTTACGGTCGCCCACACTATTCAAGCATTGCAGCGCCCAACTCTTATCATGGCCCATAATAAAACACTTGCTGCTCAACTTTATGGAGAGATGAAATCTTTTTTCCCCGATAATGCCGTTGAATATTTCGTTTCATTCTATGATTACTATCAACCAGAGGCATATGTTGCACGAACCGATACTTATATTGAAAAAGACTCTTCTATAAATGAGCAAATTGATAGAATGCGACACTCAGCAACTCGTGCCCTCCTCGAGAGATCAGACGTCATCATAGTAGCCTCAGTCTCTTGTATATACGGAATAGGAGCTGTGGAGACCTACGCTGAAATGACATCGGAACTCAGATCGGGCTCTCAAATTGAACGCAACGAAGTCATGAAGCGCTTTGTAGAGCTACAATATGATAGAAATGACATTGATTTTTCAAGAGGATCATTCCGAGTGCGGGGCGACACAGTTGAAATTTTTCCTTCACACTACGAAGATAGGGCATGGCGGTTATCTTTTTTTGGAGATGAAATTGAGTCAATCTGGGAGATCGATCCATTGACAGGAGAAAAAATTAAAGTTTTAGACGAAGTTGTTGTGTATCCATCAAGTCACTATGTTACACCACGTCCAACTTTGATGCAGGCTTTGCCAAAAATAAAAACCGAGCTGAAAGCTCGTGTTAAACAATTGACCGAGCAAGGAAAACTAATAGAAGCCCAACGAATTCAGGAACGAACTACCTTTGATTTGGAGATGCTCGAAACTACAGGTTACTGTAATGGTATTGAGAATTATTCTCGTTATCTCACTGGTCGTAGCGCAGGTGAGCCACCGCCAACTCTATTTGAGTATTTACCTGAGAATGCAATGTTATTTGTAGATGAAAGCCATGTATCAGTCTCACAAATTAATGGTATGTACAAAGGCGACCGAAGCCGAAAGGCAAACCTTGCAGAATATGGTTTTCGCTTGCCCAGTTGTCTTGATAATAGACCGCTAAAATTTGAAGAATGGGAGGCTATGCGACCCCAAACTCTGTTTGTTTCAGCAACTCCAGGACCTTGGGAGTTAGATCAGACTGATGGCGCATTTGTCGAGCAATTGGTTCGTCCAACAGGTTTAATTGATCCCAAATGTAATATTAGACCAGTTGAAACCCAGGTCGATGATCTTTTAAAAGAGGTTAAGGACTGCGCGACAAAATCTGAACGAGTTCTCGTTACAACTTTGACAAAACGAATGGCAGAAGAGCTGACGGAATACCTCCATGATCATGGCATTCGGGTACGCTACATGCACTCTGATATTGATACTCTTGAACGCATTGAGATTATTCGTGACCTTCGTTTGGGTGTCTTTGATGTTCTAGTAGGTATTAATCTGCTTCGAGAAGGTCTTGACATTCCAGAATGTGCACTGGTTGCTATACTCGATGCAGATAAAGAAGGCTTTCTCCGTTCAAAAACATCTCTAGTACAGACCATTGGACGCGCAGCACGCCATATTAACGGAAGGGTTATTTTATATGCTGATAAAATGACAGAATCACTTGAGTACGCAATATCTGAAACTGGCCGAAGACGCGAGAAACAAAAGAACTACAATATTGCAAACGGCATAACACCTGAGAGCATACAGTCAAATATCACCAACATATTAGATAGTGTATATGAAAACGATTATTTAAAAGTCGATACCCAAACTTACACTGAAAAGCCTTTGATAGGACACAATCTAAAGAGCCACATCATTGCAATAGAGAAAAAAATGAAAGCTGCTGCAGCAGATCTTGAATTTGAAGAAGCTGCTCGCCTGCGAGATGAGGTCCGTCGCCTTGAGGCGAATGAATTAGGTTTAAATAAACCTGGGACTTCCATCAAAGCTTCAGAAAAATATCGCAAAAAACCAAAAAACAGAAAGCGATAAATTACACAAGAATTTACCCTTAATCTTCTGAAGACATTTTTAAGATTACAATTTCTAAAGACTCAAATCATAATTAGACTGAAAGATAGTATATATATTTAGGTTTAAGAATCAGTTGCATCAACTTGTGCTTGTGCGACTATCAACTCATGTGAATCAATACCCATCACATGCTCTTTATTATTATCCTGAGCTTCCCTTGCTTTTCTCAATCGCTCAGTTGCCAATGATTTATCTATATCCGAAACCATAATAGCTGTTTCCACCAAAACTGTGCAACGATCATCGGTAACATCAGCGATTCCACCCTCAACAAATATTTTAGCACTTATTCTACCACCGTCAAAAATATCAATTGTCCCTGCTCTAACCTGCGAAAGCAAAGGAGCGTGACCACATAGGATACCAAAGTCTCCCTCACCACCGGGCACAACCACCATGTCAGCAGTATCAGTAAAAAAAACTTCCGCCGGTGTAACGATTTCTAATTCTATTTTGCTTTGCTCAGTAGCCATGTGCTTATCCGGTTTTTATTTATTTTCTAAGCCGCTTCCTCTTCCATCTTCTTTGCTTTTTCTACGACAGATTCAATAGTCGAAACCATGTAAAAAGCGGCTTCTGGTAGATGATCATATTCTCCATCAACAATACCTTTAAAGCCTTTTACAGTATCTTCCAAATTGACAAAAACACCCGGCGTGCCAGTGAAAACCTCCGCTACATGAAATGGTTGGCTTAAAAAACGCTGTATTTTGCGAGCACGAGCCACCGTCAGCTTATCTTCCTCAGAAAGTTCATCCATACCCAAAATTGCTATGATATCCTGCAAGGATTTATAAGCTTGTAGAACGCGTTGAACCTCCCGAGCAGTATTATAATGCTCATCCCCAATAACCCGAGGTTCAAGGACACGAGAGGTAGAATCAAGTGGATCAACAGCAGGATATATACCAAGTTCAGCTATCTGGCGATTAAGAACTGTTGTGGCATCAAGATGCGCAAAAGAAGTGGCAGGTGCTGGGTCAGTTAAATCGTCAGCAGGCACATATATTGCTTGAACTGATGTGATTGATCCTTTGGTTGTTGAAGTGATTCGCTCTTGAAGAGTTCCCATATCGGTCGCTAATGTTGGTTGATACCCGACAGCAGATGGAATGCGACCAAGCAGAGCAGAGACCTCGGACCCAGCCTGAGTAAAACGAAAAATATTGTCCATAAAAAACAAAACGTCTTGACCTTCCTCATCCCGAAAGTACTCAGCCATAGATAATCCAGAAAGCCCAACACGAGCGCGGGCACCTGGAGGCTCATTCATCTGACCATAAACCAAAGCTGCTTTTGATCCATCACCTTCAAGGTCAATAACACCTGACTCAATCATTTCGTAATACAAATCATTACCTTCTCGAGTACGCTCCCCAATACCTGCAAAAACAGAATAACCACCATGACCTTTGGCAATGTTATTAATTAACTCCATGATAAGAACTGTCTTTCCAACTCCAGCGCCACCGAACAAACCAATTTTTCCACCCTTGGCATACGGAGCAAGCAAATCAACAACTTTAATGCCAGTAACAAGAATTTCTGTTTCCGTTGATTGTTCTACAAAATCAGGTGCTGGTCTATGTATTGGAAACTTGGATTTAGTCTTTACCTTACCACGTTCATCTACAGGCTCACCTATAACATTAAGTATTCGTCCCAAAACTTCAGGGCCTACTGGGACAGAAATTGGTTCCCCAAGATCGATAACCTCTTGGCCTCTTATTAAGCCATCAGTGGTATCCATTGCTATCGTGCGAACGGTAGACTCCCCCAAATGTTGAGCTACTTCCAACACCAATCTATTCCCATCGTTATCCAACTCCAAGGCATTTAAAATTGGAGGAAGATGATTGTCGAAACTAACGTCAACAACTGCGCCCGTAACTTGTGTAACACTACCAATATTTTTTTTACTCATTGCTCAGGCTCCTAAAATGCCTTCATTGATATACAAATGTTCAAATTGTTTATGTTATGTTTTTAAAGAGCCTCAGCTCCAGAAATAATTTCTATTAATTCACTTGTTATAACGGCCTGTCTTGTTCTGTTGTAGGTTAAAGTCAAATTATCAAGCATATCACCAGCATTTCTTGTAGCATTATCCATCGCGCTCATTCTTGCTCCATGCTCCGAAGCATTGCTTTCCAAAAGCGCTTTGTATAACTGAACAGACAAATTTCGGGGCAAAATATTACTAAGTATTTCCTCCTCGGAGGGTTCCATTAAATACATTGAATTTTCGCTTTTTATTTCTTTTTTTTCCTCCGTTTCATTATCGACAACCATTTCTTTCACTGGAAATGGAATAACCTGCTGCACTGTTACATCCTGACTAATTACTGATACAAACTTATTATATATTAAAGTACAGACATCAAAATCGCCTGTCTCAAATCTCTCAACCAAATTTGAAGTAATTTCACGGGTTGAAGAAAAATCAACACCGTCTTTGGTCAATCCTTCGATTGTATCAATGATCTGTCCAGAAAATTCTCTGTTTAGAGCATCACGACCCTTCCGGCCGAGACATAATAATTTAAATTTTTTACCTTGAGAATGAAGATCCAACAAAATTTGCTTCGCACTACGAATTATAGAGCCATTAAACCCTCCGCAAAGACCACGATCAGCAGTGATTACTACTATCAAGTGAGTTTCATCATTACCATTTCCAGCAAGTAGTTTTGGTGCGCCATCCACCGAAGGTAAACTTGACATTAACTCAGCTAACATTCGCTCCATGCGGATCGCATAAGGGCGACCACCCTCAGCAGCAGTCTGAGCGCGGCGAAGTTTAGATGCCGCCACCATTTTCATTGCAGATGTGATTTTCTGCGTCGATTTAACGCTTGTAATACGAAGTCTTAGATCCTTTAGATTTGCCATTAAATATTCAATCCGTTTCTATATAAATCTTAGGCAAAGCCCTTGGTAAATTGATCAAGAAAACCTCTAAGCTTATCTTCGATTTCACTTGTTAGGTCCTTGGTTTCACGGATAGACACTAAGATATCAGATCCATTACTTCTGATATCATCAAGCATCAATGCTTCATAGCGAACAACATCGGTAATTTCAATTCCATCCAGATAACCATTCACCCCAGCGAAAATTGATACAACTTGTTCTTCTACAGGACTGGGTTGAAATTGTCCTTGCTTAAGTATTTCGGTCAAACGGGCCCCACGAGCTAACAAATGCTGAGTTGACGCATCGAGATCAGAGGCAAACTGAGCAAACGCCGCCATTTCTCTATATTGAGCAAGTTCAAGCTTGATTGATCCAGCAACTTTTTTCATAGCTTTTATTTGCGCTGCAGAACCAACACGTGAAACCGAAATACCGACATTAACAGCCGGCCTTATTCCTTGATAAAACAACTCTGTTTCAAGAAAAATTTGTCCATCAGTGATTGAAATCACATTGGTAGGAATGTACGCAGAAACATCAGATGCTTGAGTTTCAATAACAGGCAACGCTGTCAAGGACCCTAAACCACTATCTTCGCCTAATTTACACGAGCGTTCCAATAGACGAGAATGCAGGTAGAATACATCTCCAGGAAATGCTTCACGACCAGGTGGTCGGCGTAAAAGAAGAGACATTTGTCGATATGCAACTGCTTGCTTAGAGAGATCATCGTAGCTTATTACAGCGTGCATCCCATTATCACGAAAGTACTCTCCCATGGTACAACCGGTATATGGCGCAAGAAACTGAAGGGGAGCTGGTTCAGAGGCTGTCGCTGCTATAACTATCGAGTACTCCATAGCGCCATATTCTTCTAAAACTTTAACAACCTGTGCAACGGTTGATCGCTTTTGTCCAACCGCAACGTAAACGCAAAATAATTTCTCACTATCATCCTTAGCTTGATCGTTAACTGACTTTTGGTTAATGATTGTATCTATAATAATAGCTGTTTTACCAGTTTGACGGTCACCAATCACAAGTTCTCGTTGTCCTCGACCAACAGGTATAAGCGTATCAATCGCTTTAAGACCAGTTTGCATAGGTTCGTGAACCGATTTTCGTGGAATAATACCAGGAGCTTTTACCTCAACGCGTTTTCTCTCTGCGCCATCTAATGGGCCTTTACCGTCAATTGGGTTACCAAGACCATCAACAACACGTCCCAGGAGACTTTTGCCAACTGGCACGTCGACGATCGCACCTGTTCTTTTAACTACATCTCCTTCCTTGATATTGCGGTCCTCACCAAAAATAACCACACCAACATTATCGTTTTCTAAATTCAGTGCCATACCTTTTATGCCACCGGGAAACTCAACCATTTCTCCTGCCTGTACATTGTCTAAACCATACACACGGGCTATACCATCACCAACAGAGAGAACCTGTCCAACTTCAGCGACTTCAGTCTCATTTCCAAAATTACTTATTTGATCTTTAAGAATAGCGGAGATTTCCGCGGCTCGGATTTCCATTATCCAATCCCTATCATAGCTAGCTTCATTTGTTGCAACTTGGTACGAAGTGTTGAGTCAATCAAGCGTGAGTCAACTTTGACGACAAGGCCGCCAATTAACTCCGGATTGACAGAGGCGTCAATAGTTACCCTAGAACCTATCGCCTTTTTTAACGAGTTTTCAAGGGCAGTGAGTTGTTTTTTTGATAGCTCTGAAGCAGATACTACTTCCGCTGTTACCTCACCACGGTATTTTGATAATAAATTTCTGAAGGCAAAAATAATGTCAGATAAAACAAAAAGCCTTCGATTCTGTATCACAACAGCGATGAAATTTCGGGTCAAAGCATCAAATTTTGCTTTTTCTACAATAGACAACAAAGCTTTACTCTGCTCATCTCTCGATATTACAGGTGAAGATATAAGTGTGCGAAGATCATCACTTTCTCCAATCATTTTTTTTAGAGAATTAAGATCTTTCATTACAGCTTCGAGCTGTTTTTCAGCACTAGCCAAGTCAAAAAGAGCTGATGCGTATCTACCAGCCAGCCCAATGGCACCTGAATTATCGGATGACAAGTTGGAAGTCCTTGAGTCCAAATAGAAAAAAAAGTTATTAAGGCACTTATAAACACCAAAGTGTTAAAAGCACCAATTACCGGTAGTTTATTATCATACTCATTTAAGGCATGCAAGACGACTCATGGGGTAAATAAGGTATTCACCTTTGTTTGTTGGCGGAAAAAAACAAAAAAAAAGCAAGAAAAAGAGCCAGACAACAAAAAAACAATAAAAATCCTGTTATCGATAAAAGTAAATTTTCCAGTGTATTTTTATTAATTTATCTAACTTTTAAGATTAAGAACTTCAAAACTTAATCACAAAAAACTATAAGGATCTATATCAGTCTGAATGCGAATTTTTTTTGGATGCGAAATTGAATCAAGCCATTCAACGATTACTTGTTGGATATCAACTGTTTTTGGTGCACGCACAAGAAACCGTCGACGGTGCCGACCTCGAATTATAGAGATTGGTGCAGGAGCAGGACCCAATATCAATACATTTTCATATTTTGGTGCTTTTTTAGACAACGAACGTGAGACTTCATCAACCTCATCCATGTTTGTGCCTGAAATTATCAAAGCTGCCAAACGGGAGAAAGGGGGCATATCTGTTTTTTTTCTTGCACTAATCTCTGCATCAATAAAACTATCTCTGTCGCCTGATGATAGAGCTCTCATTATGGAGTGCTCTGGCATGTATGTTTGCAACACTACTTGACCCGACTTACTCCCTCGCCCAGCTCGACCAGCAACTTGATACAAAAGCTGATAAGTACGCTCTGTCGCACGCAAATCACCTCCACTGAGACCCAAGTCAGAATCAACAACTCCAACAAGTGTCAACAGGGGAAAATGATATCCTTTGGCAACAATTTGCGTCCCAATAATCAGGTCAATCTCATGATTTTCAATTCTATTAATAAGTCGAACCGCTGCACTTGGGCTAACGATGGAATCGCTTGAAGCAATTTCTATTCTTGTGCCAGGAAAGATTTCTTTTACTTCTTCTGCCAAACGTTCAACTCCTGGACCACATAATGCTATGGTTTTTTCGTTACAAACGGGGCAACTATCTGGCATTGCGCGAGAAAAACCACAATGATGACACAAAAGGCGAACTGACCTCTGCTGATGATAAACAAGCCAAGCAGTGCAATGAGGGCATTTAAAGCGATGACCACAAGTTTTGCACAGCGTCAACGGCGCATAACCACGCCGATTTAAGAATAATAATACCTGTTCTCCCAATGATAAGGTTTTTTTAACCTCGTCGACCAACTTTGGTGATAGCCATCGTGCCCTTACTAAACTTTCTTTACGCATGTCTATTATTGAAATCTCAGGTAACTCCGCTCCTCCGTGACGTTTAGGTAGATTGAATGATTGATATCGTCCGTTTTGAACATTGATGATGGTTTCAAGAGATGGTGTTGCCGAAACTAAAATTGCAGGAATATCAGCTATTTGAGCCCGAACAATAGCCATATCACGAGCATTGTAGATTACGCCCTCTTCTTGTTTAAACGCACCTTCGTGTTCTTCATCCACAATAATTAGTGAAAGATCACGGAAAGGCAAAAATAGAGCTGATCTTGCACCAACAACTACATTTACAATCCCATTGGCAACTGCGCGCCAAATTTCACGGCGCTTAGTGGAAGATAAATCTGAATGCCATTCTGCAGGAGGGGCTCCAAATCTATACTTGAAACGTTCCAACCACTGGGCGCTTAAGGCAATTTCTGGTAACAAAACCAAAACCTGCCTACCTCGTTTTATAGCTTCTGCAATAGCTTCAAAATAAACCTCCGTCTTTCCAGAACCAGGAACTCCATCTAGCAAAGAAACGACAAAGCCTCCCTTAATGACATTTTTGGTAAATATCACAGCAGCTTCTGATTGCTTCTCTGATAGTGTAAAACCCGAATCAATTACAACGGGCTTGGGTAAATTAATTTCTTTTTCTACGACTGAGGGCAACAACCATTTCAATTTGATCATTCCTTTAACAACAGAAGCGCTTACTTCTGCTTTACGTGCCAACTCTGTGGCTGTAAACAACTGATCGCTTTCTTCTAAAAAGCTTATAACCCGTTGACGGGCAGAAGTTATTTTCACATTTGGTAATAAAGAACTGAGACTGTAGATTACGTGTGATTTTGGTTTTTCAAGGGCAGCAGGAGAGCTTATTGCCATTTTAAGTATTGAACCCAAAGGCGAAAGTGTATACTTGGCAACCCACTCAAGAAAAGTTCTGAATTCAAAACACATTGATGGTGCTTCAAACATTTCTAAAATAGGCTTTATTTTATTTTTATCAATTTTTTTGGTACCCGCTTTCCAAACGACACCATTAACTTGACGACGCCCCAGCGAAACTCGAACAAAATCACCATCAAAGAGATACATTTGGTCTGGAACGAGATAATCATATGGTTCAGGCAATGGCACAGCCAAAAGAACGGCAACAACATCGCCCGGACCGTAAGGTGGTTTTGCAGGAGTATCATTCATGCTGTACACTGTAAGCGAATCTTGATCATAGATTCTAGAGTAGAGAGCTTAGTAATTAGGAAATTTTGTTATGACGCAAGTAAAAAAGGACAAAAATATTGAAAAAAAAGATGGACTAAGTGAACAACAAGTCAGTGACTTTCTCTTCAATAATCCTGATTTTCTAGAAGACAATCCAGAAATTCTAAAATCCATGAAGATCCCATCACGTTGGGGTGGCGATGGGGTTGCTGATATGCAAAAGTTTATGCTTGAACAATTGCGAGGAGAAATTGATAACCTAAGAGAATGTGCTCAAGACGTTATTGAAACTAGCAGAACTAATATGTCTGTACAAACACGCACGCACACAGCAGTTCTTGCTTTACTGTTTGCAACCGACGTCAATCAATTAACAAATGTGATAATTGAGGATTTTCCATTACTTTTGGATGTTGATGTTGCCATCCTTGGCTTTGAGACCAATGACATTTCTGAAGTTGAGCAGAAAATTTCAAACGCCATGATCTACTCTTTAGGCACAGTGGATCAACTCATCGGACATAATCAAGATATTCTATTAATGCAAAACGTAACCGATGATGGTAAGATTTTTGGTGAGGGAGCCGGATTAGTTCATTCAGCTGCACTTGCTCGCCTCCGCCCCGGACGACATATGTCAACAGGAATGCTCGCCCTAGGAGCCCGAAATAGCGCTTTTCAACCGAGCCAGGGCACTGAGTTGATAAGCTTTCTAGCAAGAGTTCTTGAACGATGTATTGACCTATGTCTAGCGAAAAAAAAATAATCAAATACTGTGTTGAGCCCTCTGTCCTCAAAATAATTAAGAGATGGAAGAACTGGTTACAATATGAGAGACGTTTCTCCAAGCACACTATTGATGGATATGAGAGAGATCTAGCAAACTTTTTCTCTTTTCTGAGTGGACATTTAGGACTCGTTGCAGGCCGAGACGAAATATGCGAGCTAAAAACATCTGATTTTCGCAGTTATCTCGCCAAGCGTACTACCGATGGCATATCAAAGACATCACTTGCGCGTGCTCTATCAACGATACGAAATTTTTACAAATTTATGGAACGTACAGAACTCATTGAGACATCTGCTATAGCCAAGATTAAGACACCTAAACTACCTCAATTAATCCCAAGGGCCTTATCTGAAGTCGAAGCGTTTGATGCACTCAACAATATCGATGGGCTAGCAACTCAACTATGGATTGGCTTGCGAGATGTTGCTCTTTTCTCTCTTCTTTACGGTGGTGGTTTAAGAATTGGTGAAGCGTTATCACTGAATTTATCAGACGCCAAAAACATCAAATGTGATGGTAAACTGATAGTTACTGGAAAGGGTAACAAGCAAAGATTAATCCCCATTTTAGATGCGGTTGCCAATGCCTTGAATGAGTATATTGATAATTGCCCTCACCTAAATGACAATAATGATCCTCTTTTTGTAGGTGCACGTGGTAAACGTCTGAATCCTGGGGTCTTTCAAAGACGAATGCGTGACATGCGAGAACTTCTTGGACTTCCAGAAACGTTTACACCCCATGCTCTAAGGCATAGCTTTGCAACACACTTACTAGGCAGGGGCGGTGATCTCCGGACTATTCAGGAACTTCTTGGCCATGCTTCACTCTCAACAACACAACGCTACACAGATATTGACACGGGTCGACTGACCGAAATTTTTCAAAGCACCCATCCACGTGCCAAAAGGTGACAATAAAAAATTATGTAAATAAATTAAATAATACAGGTTAGCATTTAGTAAAAGAAACAACTTACAACATTTTTAATAATTATAATTTTACTGGCTTTTTAATAAGCATCTAATGCACTTTACATATGGATTGCTCGGCCATCTAATGCGAGAGCAGCCTCTTTAACCGCCTCCGAGAGACTGGGGTGAGAATGGCAAGTGCGTGCTATATCTTCTGTAGACCCACCAAATTCCATTATAGAAATTGCCTCAGCAACTAAATCTCCCGCTGCTGGTCCAATAATATGAACCCCAAGCACTCTATCAGATTTAGCATCAGCGAGGATTTTCACAAAACCATCACTATCTGCATTTGTTCGCGCACGCGAATTGGCACTAAAAGGAAATTTACCTACCTTATAGTCAACACCTTCAGTTTTCAGAATTTCCTCCGTTTTACCCAAAGTGGCTATTTCCGGCCAAGTGTAAACAATTCCTGGAATCACCTCATAATTGACATGACCAGACTGACCTGCAAGGTATTCAGCTATTGCAACACCCTCCTCCTCTGCTTTATGTGCTAGCATTTGTCCACCAATAACATCGCCAATCGCATAGACGCCTGGAATATTAGTTTGAAGATTGTCATCTACTAAAATGAAACCATTATTGTCTTGCGCAACACCTATATTATCTAAACCCAAACCATCACTATATGGACGACGGCCAATTGCCACGAGGACCACATCTGATTTGATAGTTTCTGATTTACCATCATCTAGAGACTCAACTGTCAAATTAACTCCTGATTTCATTGTTTTGGCGGAAGTTACTTTTGTCCTCAATTTAAATTTTAATCCTTGCTTCTTCAAAATTTGAGTCATCTGTTTGACAATCTCGCCATCCATACCGGGAAGTATCTCGTCAAGAAATTCAATTACAGTTACATCTGAACCAAGCCTGCACCACACAGAACCCAACTCTAAACCTATAACTCCTCCACCTACCACAATCATCGTTTGTGGTACTTTTTTTAAATCAAGCGCACCAGTTGAACTTACAATCATTTTTTCATCAATTTTTATACCCGGAAAAGGTGCGGGGTCTGAGCCAGTTGCTATTATAATATTTTTTGTTTTTAAAACCTTCTTCTCTCCGTCTTCAAACGTCACTTCAAGAGAATTTGGCGCAACAATTTTTCCAAAACCATTAACATACTCAATTTTATTTTTTTTAAATAAGAACGCTACTCCCTTGGTTAAGTCATTTACAACTCTATCTTTACGGCTCATCATTTTTTCTAAATCAAGAGTGACTTTAGATATTTCAACGCCGTGGGCAGAAAACTCCTCTCTAGCCGCTACAAAATGGTGAGATGACTGCAACAATGCCTTGGAGGGTATGCACCCAACGTTGAGACAGGTTCCTCCAAGGGTACCGCGCTTTTCAACACAAGCTACTTTCAAGCCAAGTTGAGCGGCCCTTATTGCACTAACATATCCTCCAGGTCCGCCACCAACATAAACTACATCGTATAGATCACTCATCATTTTCCTCAGAATTCTTATGTATCCAACATGATACGTTGAGGATCCTCAATACAATCCTTTACCCGGACCAAAAACTGTACAGCCTCACGACCATCAACAATGCGGTGGTCATACGAAAGAGCCAAATACATCATGGATCTCGCTTCAATAGAACCATCAGGCATAACCATAGGTCGGGATTGGATTTTATGCATACCAAGAATACCAGATTGAGGTGGATTAATTATTGGCGTTGAGAGCATTGAACCGAAGATACCTCCGTTAGTAACTGTAAAAGAACCACCTTGCATTTCTTCCATAGTTAACTTTCCATCACGTGCTCTACGCCCAAAATCACCTATTTGCTTCTCTATTTCAGCAAAACTCGAGGCATCAGCATCCCTAAGCACAGGAACTACCAAACCCTGTGGAGACCCTACGGCAACTCCAATATCATAATAATTCTTATAAATAATTTCGTCGCCACTAATTTCAGCATTTACACCAGGGAATTCTCGTAAAGCAACCACACTAGCTTTGACAAAGATAGACATGAAGCCGACTTTTACACCATGCTTTTTCTCAAAAATTTGCTTGTATTTGGTTCGCATAGCCAAAACTTCAGTCATGTCTACTTCGTTAAAAGTTGTTAACATCGCTGCCGTATTTTGAGCCTCTTTCAGGCGTGACGCGATCATTTTACGAAGGCGGGTCATTTTCACTTTTTCTTCACGTGGGCCGACTGGCCGACTAGGATAGCTGGATGCAATAGGTGCCTCGACATTCAAATTATCATCAACAGTGGGCGGGCTTACATTTACTCTCTCGATGTAATTTAGCACGTCACCTTTTACCAAACGGCCATCTTTTCCCGTAGGCGGAATAATAGAAGGATCAAGATCATTTTGCTCCACAAGCCTTCGAACTGCAGGTGATAATAGCTGCTTTTTAGTCATTGGTTTGGGATCAGATTCATTTTGCAAAACAATTTTTTC
>MDTD01112001.1_pt1 | contig 14822 bp, 13 predicted proteins | sample 811221 | NCBI WGS metagenome assembly MDTD01 (sample SAMN05326646, study PRJNA326480) | marine metagenome | isolation source: seawater | place: Pacific Ocean: South West | collected 2011
CGGATTGAAAGAACAGGGAATTTCCGATAGCCCGGCGATCAGGACGATCGCCGGGATTTTAGCGGAAGGTCCCGCGGGGCCGGCTGCCGGGTAAAAGCCCCCTCCCCATTGATTTCATAAATTCATACCCCTCGCAATTTAGACGGCGATGCAATCTTGACCAAAACCCCATAAGTATTGTATTTTAGGAGGTTATGAATTTTTACAAAAACACATATGATATTATTGTGGTCGGGGCCGGTCATGCGGGGTGTGAAGCCGCGCTGGCAGGGGCTCGGATGGGGTGTGACACCCTGTTGCTGACCATTGATATGGATAAAATTGCGGCCATGCCCTGCAGCCCGTCCATCGGGGGGATGGCCAAAGGGCAACTGGTCAAGGAAATTGATGCCCTGGGCGGAATGATGGCCCGGATTACGGACTCTTCTGCCATCCAGTACCGGACCCTGAATACCCGGAAGGGGCCGGCGGTCCACTCCACCCGGACCCAGAATGATAAGAATATGTATGCCCGCCACATGAAGGCTGCCGTTGAAAAAACGGCGAACCTTGACCTCAAGCAGGCCATGGTGGAACGGCTGCTTATCGAGGATGACACGGTACGGGGGATTACCGACCAGACCGGTTTTGAATACTTTGCCCCCTGCGTGGTGATCACCACGGGAACCTTTCTGCGGGGGACAGTGCATATCGGGGCGTCCAGAATCCAAGCCGGCCGGGCCGGGGAATTTGCCTCGGTGGGCCTGGGGCAGTCCCTGGAAGCCCTGGGGCTGACCATGGGGCGGATGAAGACCGGCACCCCGCCGCGGCTCCATGCGGACAGCATTGACTTTTCCCGGTTCAATATCCACGGGTCGGATGACAGCCCCACCCCCTTTTCCTACAGCACCACGGAAATCACCACCCCCATGCTGCCAAGTTTCATGGGAGATACCAACGCGGATACCCACGAGATTGTCCGGCAGAACCTGAAACACTCCGCCCTGTACGGGGGGCATATCAAGGGGCAGTCCGCCCGGTACTGCCCTTCCTTTGAGGATAAAATCGTAAAATTCCCGGACCGGGAGAGCCATCATGTGATTCTGGAGTACGAGGGGATCGACTCCAAGGAGATTTATGCCTCCGGTTTGGGCAACAGCCTGCCCCTGGAGATTCAGTACCAGGTGGTGCGCTCGGTCCGCGGGCTGGAGCAGGCCCAGATCATGCGGCCGGCCTATGCCATTGAGTATGATTACGTCAACCCGCTGGAACTGACGCCGGCCCTTGAAACCAAGCGGGTCCGGGGGCTTTTCCTGGCCGGGCAGATCAATGGCACCTCAGGATATGAAGAGGCCGGGGCCCAGGGGCTGTGGGCCGGGACGAACGCTGCGGCAAAAGTCCAGGGCCGCCCCGCCTTTGTCCTGGACCGGTCCCAGGCGTATATGGGGGTGATGGTGGACGATCTTGTGACCCGGGGGACCAATGAACCCTACCGGATGTTCACCTCCAGGGCGGAATACAGGCTGCTGCTCAGAGAGGACAATGCGGATCTTCGCCTGGCTGAAACCGCATTTGAGTATGGATTGATCCAGCGGGAGGCCCTTGAATTCGCCAGGGAAATCCAGGCCCAGACCGCAGGGGAAATCGATAGGGTCAAACAGGCCGTGGTGAAGCCCACACCGGCAAACAACAACTTTCTGGAACAGCAGGGGTCCAATCCCATCACCACCGGCGTCAAGCTGGAGCAATTGCTCAAACGCGCGGAGCTGAGCTATGCCAACCTGAGCACCATATCCCCTCCGCCGCAACCGGTCCATGACCGGGCTGCCCGGCAGGTGGAAATCGAAATTAAATACGAGGGGTATATCCAGCGCCAGTACAACGAAATTAAAAAATTCAGGGATCTGGAAAAAATCAGGATTCCCCAAGGGTTCTCCTTTGACGATGCCCATGGGCTCTCCAACGAGATCCGGGAAAAACTGAACCGGATCATGCCCGCCTCCCTGGGACAGGCCGCAAGGATCGACGGCATGACCCCTGCGGCCATATCGGTGCTTATGGTTGCGATTACTGCCTTTCACCAGAACAAGACCCCTTGACTTGGAGCGGTTGGCGCTTATCATTAATTCACAAATATTTAGAATAACTGGATTAAGTTTAAATTTACGGAAGTAAGAGACCCATGGCAGACGATTACTACAAAATACTTGGAATAGATAAAAGTGCTTCCGCGGCTGAGATCAAAAAAGCCTACCGGAAACTGGCCTTGAAATACCACCCTGACAAAACCAAGGGAGATAAGGGCCTTGAAGACAAATTCAAAAAAATCTCCGAAGCCTATGCCGTGCTCAGCGACGCGGAAAAGAAGAAGCAGTACGACACATACGGCTCGGCGGATTTCCAGCAGCGGTTCTCCCAGGAGGATATCTTCAGAAATTTCGACCTCGGCGATATTCTCAAGGAATTCGGTTTCGGGGGCGGCGGAAACTTCGGGCGGGGCGGCTTTTCCGCCAATTTCGGCGGGGGCGGTTCCCCCTTCGGCCGCCAGGGGGGCTTTTCCGGCGGCGGCAATCCCTTTGGCCACCAGGCCCAGGCCCGGCGGGGAAAGGACCTGGAATATGAACTCCCCCTGTCGCTGGAAGAGATGATTAACGGCACCAAAAAGACCATTACCATCAGCCAGGGAGGCCTGACAAAGGCCATTGAAGTAAAAATCCCCAAAGGCCTGACAAAGGGGAAAAAGATACGGCTGGCAGGAAAGGGGGAACCCGGGCCCCACGGGGGACCTGCGGGCAACCTTTATATAAAATCCGCCCCTACCCTGCCGCCGGGCATTACCCTGGAGGAAAATAACATCAGTATGGACCAGGAGGTCCGGCTGACCCAGGCCCTGCTCGGTGACAAGATCCAGGTGACCACCCCGGCCGGAAAGACCTTCAACCTGACCCTGCCCCCCGGCACCAGCCACAAGGCAAAAATGCGCATCCCGGGCCAGGGAATCCCCCATATGAAAGGAAATGGTTGCGGAGATCTCCTTGTTGTTGTTAATATAGCCATGCCCAAAGCATTGAACCATCGGCAGACCGAACTGATCAACGAACTCAAAGAAACAGGATTGTAACCAAAGATGCCCGAATTCATCCCCATGATTTCAGAAGATGAAATCAAAGAAAAGACCAGGGAAGTGGGAGCAAAAATTACAGAAGACTACAACGGCCTTGACCTCGTACTCGTGGGGGTGCTCAAGGGCTCTTTTATTTTCTTGGCCGATCTGACCCGGCAGATAAAAATTGACCATGATATCGACCTGGTGGGGGCGTCTTCCTACGACGGCACCGCCACCACCGGCCAGATTGTCTTCACAAAACAGCCGGATCTTGAGCTGGAAGGCCGTGATGTCCTTTTGGTGGAAGATATTGTGGATACGGGGCTGACCCTGTCTAAAATCGTTGAGTTCGTTCAACTGCTCAATCCCAGATCCGTCAAGATCTGTACCCTCATCGACAAAAGAGAACGGCGGGAAGTCGAGCTGAGTGTGGATTATTCCTGTTTTACCCTTGAAAAGGGGTTTATCGTGGGGTATGGACTGGATTACAATGAGCGGTACAGGAATCTGCCGGCCATATATGATTTGAAATTATAAAATAAGGGGGATGCGCAATGATAATAACCTGCGAGGAATGCTCAACCCGGTTCAACCTTGACGAATCCCTGCTCCGGCCCGAAGGCTCAAAGGTCAGGTGCAGCCGGTGCAAACATGTGTTCACGGCATTCCCCGAGACATCAGAAGTTCCGGCCCCCGATTTCGAACCAGAACCGGAATCGGCTCCTGAGCCAGATCCGGAATCCGAATCCTTTGAATTCGCCCCCCCTGAAGAAGAAACAGAGGCCCCCTATGACGACGATATCGGGGCCATCCCCTCCATTGAAGAGCCGGAGGAGACAGAAGAACCAGAGGACGCTCCCGACTTTGACGTCTCTTTTGATGAAGACGATGACGATTATGGCATAGAAGTGTCACCGGAAACGGAATTTCAACCGGACACAGAGACGGAATCCGATGACCTGGATTTCGGGGAACAGGACATTGATTTTAATGATATCGCATTTGATGAACCTGAGCCTGAGTCCCGGGACAGCATTTCCGGGGATGCCGATGAGACACCGAAAGAATCCGATGATATGGACCTTTCCTTTGAGGAAAGTGAAATCAATTTTGATGAGGATGACTTCGCCTTTGAAGACGGTGAACCGGATGATGAGCTGGATGACGACTTCGATCTTGAAGAGACCGGCGATGATTTAGACGGCCCCGAAGAAATCTCTTTCGATGCAGCCCCACTGGAAATGGAAACCTCCGATGAGGCGGCCGATGAAGAGATTCAAACGGCACCGGACCTTGATGTACCATCCCTGGAAATGGAAAACAGCCAAGAGGATGATAAGGATCCTGATCCGGGAACTGAAGCGTTTGACGAACCGGAATTTGACGAACCGGAAGATCTGGATTTTGACTCGGATGATTTTGATATGGACGATTCTGGATTCCAGGAAACCGAATTTGAAGAAAGCGATTCCCCCTCGGATGAACCAGACCCGGAAACCGCAGATATTGAAATCTCATTTGATGATGAAGATGATATTGCGGCACTGACCGATATTCCCCTGGAAATGGACGCTGCCGAAGCATCGGATGCATCTGACACAGATGTAACGGCACTGGATGACGGAGAACTGGAATTTGAAGAATCAGACATAGAATTCGAAGACTCCCAGATGCCTGCAGGCATGGTGGATGAGGAAGACCGGGAAGCCCTGGACGATATTGATTTTGAAGATCTTTCCCCTGAAGAAGACGGGTCTGCCCCCGCAGTTGAGTCCCCGGCCGAGGATTTTGAGGACAGTCCGGACGACGACCTTGAAGAGGTTCCGGACCTGGAACTCTCGTTCGACGAACATGAGGATGCCGACCTGGTCTTTGAAGAGGATTTTGAGACAGATGATCTCCCGGGCCTTGAAATGGCTTCCCTGGAAGAGGAACCCGATCTGTCCGACGAGGAATTGCCTGATCTTGCGGCGGATGTGGAACTTGCTGACACAGATCTCACCTTTGATGAAACCGGCAATGAACCGCCCGCCTTTGAAGAGGACAATGCCGATTTCCAGGCCAGTTTAGATGCGGAACTGGAAACCGACAAGTTCGCCGGATATGACGACGTCCTGAACCAGGGTGTGGAGCCCGAAAGCGGCCAACCGGACTTTGACAGCGAGCTTGGGGATGGTCCGGATGCCCCACAGGCCCCTGCGGCCGCAAGCGCGGCTGATGCCCCGGCACAAGAACCGGAAGCCCCGGCACAGGGCATGCGGGCCCCCGAAAGTCCGCTGATCGATCCCCTGCCCGATGAAGATGTACGTAAAAAACGGGCCAGGAAAAAGAAAAGCGCCATCGGTGCTCCTGTGAAGGTCTTGTTCCTGCTCTTTGTCCTGGTGGTTGCCGCTTACGTGGCAAGCCTTCAGTTCGGATACACCATCCCCTTCCTTTCGGACCTGAAGATCCCGTATCTGACCGAGATGATCCAACCGGAACCGGCCCCTAAACCGGTATTGAAACCTGTGCCCAACGAGGTGAGTATCAAGGGCAGGTTCCTGACCAATGCCACGGCAGGAGAAATCTTTATTGTCACCGGAAAAGTGGATAATCCTTCCCAGGTTGCCTACAGCCATATCCGGGTCAAGGGCACCCTGATCACCAAGGAGAATCCCAAAGCCATGACCCAGATCATCTATTGCGGCAACATTATTGGCGAGGAAGAACTTAAATCCGGCAATATTTCCGACATCCAGCAAAAGCTGACGGTCAAGGAAGGCATGCAGAATGCCAACGTGAATATCGGACCGGGCAAGGCCGTCCGGTTCATGCTCGTATTCTCCAACCTGCCGGAAAATTTAACCAATTTCACGGTGGAGGTGCTGGATTTTAAAAACAGCACGATGAATTAATAAAAACCGCTTGACACCCCACAAAAACCCGTGTATTGTACTCGGGTTTTTGGCGAAGTAGCTCAGTTGGTTAGAGCATGCGGCTCATATCCGCAGAGTCCGGGGTTCAAGTCCCTGCTTCGCTACCAGATATTACAAGGCCCGGTATCTATGGAAACTCCAAAGATACCGGGTTTTTTATTTGTGCCGGAACAGCTCCGGGCAGAAGGAAAGCAAATAAAGGCAGGAAACCATTTAGCCTCCCAACGAAAGAAACAGCGAAATCGCCGGCATTGATTCCCATAGGGGGAGTGTGGTACCATTTCCCCGACCATTAAACTTCTGCGGTGATGCAGGGCCCAACGCCCAATCCGCCACTAAAAGGAGTGCTTATGCCCGGTGTATACGACATCTATGTGAAAGACCAGTTTGCCTCAGCCCATGCGTTGCGGGGATATGACGGACAGCATGCTGAAATGCACGGCCACAACTGGACCGTGGAAGCCTGTATCCAGTGCACAAAACTGAACCAGCGGGGAATCGGAATTGATTTTCAGGATGTGCGGAAAACCTTAGGGGATGTGGTGGGGCGGCTCTCCCATACCAGCCTGAACGATGTGGCCGAATTCGGTGCCATCAACCCCACCTCGGAGAATCTGGCAAAATTCATCTATTCCGAACTGTCCAGGCGTCTGAATACCGTCCATATCCAGGTAAAAAAAGTATCGGTGTTTGAAAGCCAGGGCTGCGGGGCTGCCTATCGGGAAATCTGATCCGGCGGCCCTTACAGGTTTGTCTTTGCTTCAATCGCCGTGCCGTTGGACTGGTGAATCTCCCGTTCGTGGATGCCGATAAGGTAAAGCAGGCCGTCAAGCCCCATGGTGGAAATGGCGTTGGCGGCTTTTTCCCGGACCACGGGCTTGGCGTTAAAGGCCACCCCGAGCCCTGCAATGGAAATCATGGGCAGGTCGTTTGCCCCGTCCCCCACGGCAATGGTCTGCTGGATGGACAATTCTTCACGCTGGGCAATCTCCCGCAGAAGGCTGGCTTTGCGTTCCCCGTCAACAATCTCCCCTGTGACCTCCCCTGTGACCACGCCGTCACGGATCTCAAGTTCATTGGCATACACATAGTCAAAGCCCAGTTTTTCCGCCAGATAGTTCCCCACAAAGGTAAACCCCCCGGACAAAATGCCCAGTTTGTACCCCAGGCCTTTGAGGGTGCGGGCCACGAGATCCGCCCCTTCGGTGAGGGGCAGCCGTTGGGCCAGTCCTTGAATCTCCTCTTCCCGCAGCCCTTTGAGCAGGGCCACCCGCCGCCGGAAACTCTCCTTGAAATCCATTTCCCCCCGCATGGCCGCCTCGGTGATGGCTTCCACCTCCGGCCCCACACCGGCCAGCTTGGCCAGTTCCACAATCACTTCGGCCTGAATCAGCGTGGAATCCATATCAAAGACCACCAGCTTACGGTTTTTCCGGTAAATATTGTCCACGTGGAAAGAAATATCGATATACTCCTCCTGGGAAATCCGCATGAATTCCCCGCGCATATCCACTATATCCGTGGGGGGTCCGGAAACTGAAAACTGGACACTGGATTTAGGACTGTGTCCGGGGCTTTGACCGGGGCTTTGACCGGGTCGCCCGTCTTTGTTTTCCAGCCGTTTCAGGGAACGCCTGCCGGTCAAACGGGTGATGGAATCGATATTCAGGTTATTTTTTGCAATCACCGAGGCCACCGCAGAGATCTGCCGGGCGCTGATGTCCCTGCCCAGGATGGTGATGATACGGCGCTCTTTGCCCTGGGCATGGACCCATCGCTCATAGCTGTCGTGGTCCACGGGCTTGATGTCCACTGTCAGCTCCATCTTATGCCCTTCAAAGAGCATATCCTTGAAAATCGGTAAAAAATCCTTTGAACAGGGAATTTCAGCGAGGATTCCCAATGAAATATGATCGTGAATCACGGCCTGGCCGATATCCAGAATAGTAACGTTGTATTGGGCTAAAAGCCCTGTAAAAAGGGCATTCAGACCTTTTCTGTCCCTGCCCGTGATGTTGATGAGAACAATATCGCCCATGGGTTTTTCTTTGGCTCCCATATTTAAGTATACCGGGTAAAATCTAACGGTTGCCCACTTCCGGCAATTGCCGGACTTGGGTCCCTTATAGCCCCGGCATTCATACATTGTAAAGGGTTTTATCCCGGACCGTCCTTGGGATCAGGCATATCTGCTGCGGTTTCCGATTTTTCGGGTTTTTCATTGCTCCCGCCGTCCATTTCTGACATACTTGCAGAAAACAATCTCCAACCAAACGCGCAAACAATAATGATGACCAGGTTTTTCGCAACCATTGCCGCAGTGATCTATCTGACCACCTGTACCGCATGGGCAGGGCAGCGGCTGACCATTGTCCGGGGGCAGAATTTCCCGCCCTACCACTACCTGGATGAAAAGGGGGAACTGACAGGGTTCATCATCGATATCATCACCGGTGTGAGCCACACCCTGACACTTGACATCCGGTTTGCCCAATATCCCTGGTCCAGGTGTCTTCACCTGGTTAAAATCGGTGAGGCCGACGCAATGATGAACCTGTTTAAAACACCGGAGCGGGAAACATTCATGATTTTTGAAGAGGCAATCCTGACCTGGGAAGTCAACATGTTCTTCACCCTGAAATCCTCACAGGTTTTATTCACCGGCAACCTGGATGAGCTGAAAGGAAAACGTATCGGTGCCGTCCGGAATTACAGCTACGGAGAACATTTTGATACCCACAGCCCCGAACTGAACATCCTCCGCCTGGAAACAGAAAACGGATTACTGCGTAACCTGCTCAATCGGCGGTGCGATATCATCATCGGCAACCCTATCGTTTTGCGCACCCTTGCCGGACAGATTCCCGGAGGCGAAGACATCGTTACCACAGGCCCCCGTGTCACCAATGATCCGCTTTATATCGGATTTTCAAAGGCCAAAGGTCATGAACTCCTTGCCCGAAGGTTTTCCGATGCCTTAAAACAGTTCAAGGCAGGTGCGGATTACCGGGCAATCCTGAAAAAATACAATATCCACTAACGGCCCAAGATTTAGTCAACGTCTCTTGCCACCTTGTTTGATCACCACATCCCCCAGCTTACAGCCGGCTTGACGCGCCACCACGGCGCATTTGGCCTTAAAGAGGAAAAAAACGCGTTCATCGTAGTGGTCCAGGGTTTCAAAGTTGCCCTGCCCCTTTGAAATGATCAGATCCGCCCGGTGGAATTCCCGGACAAATTCATCGGTGCAGTAAGGGATCAGGGTGCCGGGAATCAGGGCGCCTGTGTCCATCACGCGAACCATGTCCGGCAGGCCTGCGGCCTTTGCATCTTCAACAGTGGCGTCATTCTGGATGGGACCGCCCCGAACGGCGTAGGTAATCTTCGTGCAATCCATCTCCTCCAGCAGCAGCCGGTCAAATACAATTTCCCCGGCATTGTCTCCCAGCCAGAGGATATGAGACGCCCCTGCCACCGCCGCCCTGAAATCCGCCACACTGCCGTTGACCCGGGTCTCCATGGCGTGGGTGATGGTTGCCAGAAGCTTTTCCCGCCCGACGGTGGAGGCGGTACCGAAATCGATGATATTGCCGGCAATGGAAAGGCGGACGGAGGTATCGAACCTTTCCGCCGCGTCCTGCCCCTCTTTCATGGCCTGAAGTGCGGGAAGCAGTTCCAGTGACAGGGTATTATACTTTTTCTTGAGCCGGGCGTAGGGATCCCAGACACCGGTCATCTCTCCCACGGTTTCCTGGATAAACCGGGCCACGAGGGGCGGCGGCCAGTCCGGGTCCAGGACGGATAATTTTGCCATAACTTTTTTTAACACGGCAAGCTGAAGCGCTTCATCCCCTGTGGCCAGCCGGGCCGCATCCAAGGCGCCCCGGGCAATACAGGGGTAACAGTCATTATTCATCTTCACCGCGCCATCTCCTCGACCATGGACACAAGTCTTTGCCGGGTGTTGAGTTCAGGGGTGTCCAGTACACGTTCAAAAAGGTGCTGCTTGATCTTTCCGATCTCAGGCCCCGGAGGCATTGCCATAATCCGGCAGATGTCCTGCCCGGTAATCTCAAGGTCATTCATGGTAAATGCATTTTTTCCGTGCATCTCGTCTAAAAGCTTTCGCATTCTGGTTTTTATGTCGGACAGGGTATAGGGTGATTTGGCCAGGTTTCCCCGCTTGTCGGCAATTCTCATGCGCATGAAATCCCGGTAAGACAGACCAAGATCGGCCAGCATGGCCAAAAGCCTGCGAACAGCCCGCGGTGTGCTGTCTTGAGTTAACGGCCGCATATGGGCCCGGACCAGGGCAAGAATATAGTCTGTCTCCCGCCGTGAAAACCGCAACTGCCCAAGATCGCTGGCAAGGGCATCCCGGTGGGTTTCATGGCCGGCAAAGGTCAGTTGCCCGGCTTTGAAACGGACGGCATCAAATTTTCCGGTATCGTGCAGGTAACCTGCCAGCCGGAGCAAGGGCTGATCTGCGGGCAGGGCATCCCCCACCAGCAGGCAGTGTTCGAATACGGTTTCCCCGTGATGGGGGCCGCCGTTGAGCCCCGCGCACCTGTCAAGGCTGGGAAAAATGCTGGAGAGCAGTCCGGTCCGGTGAAGCAGGGTAAAAAAAAGGGAGGGCTTTTCCATGGCCATGGCTTTGATCATTTCGTTCCGGATGCGCTCTCCGGCAATCCCCGTGCCCAGTTCCCGGCACCTGTTTCGGATGGCGGCCTGGGACTGCCCATCCATTTCACCGCCGTAACGGGCGGCGAACCGGCAGGCCCGGACCATGCGGATGGGATCTTCGTTGATACGGTCTTCAGGGTTTCCGGTAAACCGGATCAACCTTTGTCTAAGATCATCCTGACCGCCGTATGGGTCTGTCAGAAGGCCCGTTGAAGGATCCCAGGCCATGCTGTTGATGGTAAAATCCCGCATCCCGAGATCGGCTTCAAGCGTTCCCCCCTCGCTGTCGCCGCGAAAAGAGGCGACTTCCACCCCGTTGATAAGGCTGACCTCAAAATTTTGGCCCACCTGCCGGGGTTTTTCACCCCAAAAAAGCCGGTTGACGATATCGGGGGACGCATCGGTCAGGATATCCAGATCACCGGGGGGGTGGCCGGATATCAGGTCCCGTAAGGCCCCGCCTACGATGTACGCTGCAAACCCCTTTGCCTTCAGGGTGTCAAGGATGGTCCGGGCAGCAGGCCATTGGGCACTGCCGGCCAGTCCCGGTAAAAGATCTACGGGGAATGAAGACATCGTAAGTGGCGCTACTCCCCCCAGCGCAGGGTCAGCCGGTGCTCTGCGCCCAGATGATCCATAATCCTTGCCACCACCGTATCCGCAACGTCCGTGACGGTTTTCGGAAAGGAGTAAAAGGACGGACAAGGCGGCAGGATCACCGCACCGGCACCTGCCGCCCGGGTCATGTTTTCCAGGTGAATCACACTGAAAGGGGTTTCCCGGGGAACGAGGATCAGTGGCCTTCGTTCCTTAAGGGTAACGTCACATGACCGGGTGATCAGATTATCGGCGTATCCTCCGGCAATGGCCGCCAGGGTCTTCATGGAACATGGCACCACTGCCATGCCGTTGTGAACAAAGGAGCCCGAAGCCGGGGCAGAGGCGATTTCCTCCTGGGAAAAGGTTTCCACCCGGTAAATCGCCCCCTTGTCCACACCGTACCGGAGCAGAAAGGCCAACAGGGTTTCATCAGCCGCCATGCTCATTTCGTGGATCAGGACTTTCCTGCCGGCGTCGGATAAAATGACCAGGACCCGCGCCCCGGTTTCCGCCAGGGTTTTGATCAGGCGAACCCCGTAGATGCTGCCGGATGCCCCTGTGACGGCCACCACATAGGTTTTGCCCTTGTTGGGTACTTCCGGGTGAAGTTTTTCGGCATTCATCTGAGGAGGACCTCCGTTATCACCCCGGTCAAAAGCACCACGGAAATGATGGAATTCATATGGAAAAACGCCATATCAATCCGGCTCAGGTCACGGGGATTAACCAGCCGGTGCTCAACAATTAAAAGGATACCGATCATCCCTAAAAAAATCAGAAATACCGGATGCATGCCAAAGGCAAAAAACATGGCGGTGAAAAATCCCATGGTCATGACATGCAGCAGGGAGGAGACCTTCATGGCATTGTCTGCCCCCAGCACCGCAGGCAGGGAAAAAAGGCCCTGTTGCCTATCAAAGTCAATATCCTGGCAGGCGTAGAGGATGTCAAACCCGGCAATATAGGTCCAGAGGCTGGCAGACAAAAAGACCACCCCGGGACTTAAGGTGTCTGTAATCGCGATCCAGGCCCCCACCGGTGCCAGGGCAATGGCAAACCCAAGATACAGGTGGCAATACTGGGTAAAACGCTTGGTATAAGAGTAAAAGCACAGGGCAAAAAGCACGGGAAAAGAGAGAAAATAACAAAGCGTGGATAACATGGCCGCAGAAAAGACAAACACAAGTCCGGATACGGCCACAAAGAAGATGGCCTCTTTCTGGGACAATACACCGGAAGGGATTTCACGGATGGCGGTTCTCGGGTTTCTGGCGTCGATGGCCGCATCGACAATCCGGTTGAATCCCATGGCCGCAGAGCGTGCGGCCACCATGGCAACCAGTATCCAGGACAGATCCCAGAATGAGGGGGCATGGGACTGCCAGGCCAGTACCACGGCGGACAGGGCAAAGGGAAGGGCAAATATGGTGTGGGAAAACTTGATCATCCTGCCGTAATCCCGGGTTTTTTCCGATAAACGTTTCATTTTAACTTCTGTGTTCATGTGTCCTAAGTATTATCTTGAGGGTATCAAATTAAAAGATGCCGTACACGGGCGTACCGCACCCCGGGCAGTTGCCTTTATCCGTCACATTGTTCTTAACCGCATAACCCCTTCGTTCCACCAGCAATTTGCCGCAGTGGTGGCAGGTTGTGTTCTCCCGGGCACTTCGCACATTCCCGGTGTACACATACCTTAATCCCGCCTGCTCACCGATCCTGCAGGCCGTTTCAAGGGTATGCACCGGGGTGGCGGATCTGTCCGTGAGGCGGTAGGTGGGATGAAACCTGGAAAGATGCCAGGGGGTTTGAGGCCCCAGTTCATGGCAGATAAATTCGGCCATTTGCCCAAGTTCATCCGGGTCGTCATTCACCCCCGGTATGATCAGGGTGGTCACTTCCACCATCACGCCTTTTTGCAACATCAGGCGCAGGGTTTCTTTCACCGGTTCCAGCCGGGCGTTGCAGAGTTTCCGGTAAAACCCGTCGCTGTAGGCCTTGAGGTCAACATTGGCGGCATCCAGGACATCCCCTGCCATGTCCAGCAGTTCAGGGCTCATAAAACCGTTGGTGACAAAGATGTTGTAGAGGCCTTTTGCCTTTGCCAGCCTTGCGGTATCCAGGGCCAGTTCAAAAAAAACCGAGGGTTCCGTATAGGTATAGGCGATACTCCGGCAGCCAGAGGCAATCGCCTGGGCAACGATATCGCCGGGTGAGAAGGGGCTGCCTGCGATCCGGTCTTCCCGGTCACTTACCTGGGCAATGTCCGCATTCTGGCAAAACCGGCAACTCAGATTGCACCCCATCGCTGCGATGGAAAACGACCTGGAACCGGGTTTAAAGTGAAAGAGGGGCTTTTTTTCCACAGGGTCCGCATTGGCGGCTATGACGTGGTCATAGTTCAGGGATACCAGGGTGCCGCCCCGGTTTTCCCGGACCCGGCATATGCCCCTTTTTCCCGGATCTATTTTGCAATAGTGGCTGCAGATCCGGCACTGGACCTTTCCCTGCCCTATGGGTTTATACAGGTAGGCGGTTTTCATTCTTCCGCCCTCAGTCCCGCCACAAGTCCTGTGGCGGGTTTATAGAGCTTTCGCTTGCTGATTTTCAGTGCCAGGGGACGGGTCCGGAACTTGGGCACCGGCTGGATGCGCATGCCGATCAACGTCCCGCAGTAAGATTTTTGCACCAGTCTGAAATTTTCGACCCTGGCCACCCAGATCCCGGAAAGAAAGGGGAACTGGACCGTTGTCCGCCACTTCACCGGCACCTGACCTAGGATCGAAAACAACAGGGACTTTAATTCCCAGACACTGAAAAAATGGGCGTGGGTATAAATGCCGGGGAAGAAAAAGCTTTTAAAGCGCCGTGCCATATTCAGCGGGGCATAGCGGTTGAGCACCCCGATGACCACCTGGTCCTTGGCCACCCGGCAGGCCTCTTCAATGGCCTTGGCAGGGCGGTCCGTAAATTCCAGGCTGGTGAACATCAGGGCCGTATCAAAGGCATTGTCGTCAAAGGGCAGGTCCTCGGCCTGGCCCCGGTGGAGGTCCACCTGGCTGCCCAGGCGGGAGGCCGCCAGATCCAGCATATAGGGGGAGGGATCTATACCGGTAAGATTCAGGCCCTGGTCCAGGAAAGGGACCAGGCTCAGTCCCGTACCGCAGCCGATATCCAGCATCCGCTGCCCCTTTTCAGGAGAGATCAGATCCCGGATGAGTTTGGTTTCAAGGTCCATGCAGTGGCGGTGACGCCGCGTATCAAGCCGGGCATCGCATTTTCCCGCATCCTTGAAATCAAACACATATCCCATAATCAGCCGATGGCCTCCACCACTTTTTTCATCATACGGTCCACCGCCTGAACCGCGGGCGAATCGTCCGGCAGTTCCATCAAGGAGCGCTGTTCCATATCGAAATCCAGCAGGTTGCCGTCATCCGGTATGGTGGCCACGATGGGCACACCGATCCGTTCCACCTCATCCAGAAATGCCTGGCTTAATTTTTCAGGCGCCCGGTTGACGATGAGACCTTTTTCCC
>MDTD01020729.1_pt1 | contig 14820 bp, 14 predicted proteins | sample 811221 | NCBI WGS metagenome assembly MDTD01 (sample SAMN05326646, study PRJNA326480) | marine metagenome | isolation source: seawater | place: Pacific Ocean: South West | collected 2011
AAAATCTACTAATGGGGATACTCATTTGGGTGGTGATAATTTTGATGAAAAAATCATTGAGTGGTTATTAGATGAGTTTAAGACCCAAAATGGTATGGACCTATCAAAAGATTCAGCAGCATTACAGAGACTTAGAGAAGCTGCTGAAAAAGCAAAAGTAGAGTTGTCAAATTCCACAAATACGGAAATTAATTTACCATATCTTACAGCTGATAGTTCCGGACCAAAACATTTAGTTGTTAATTTGTCTAGAGCTAAATTTGAATCGATGGTTGAAGATTTAGTTAAAAAGAGTTTAACTCCGTGTAGAAAAGCTCTAAAAGATGCTGGATTAAAAGCTACTGATATTGATGAAATATTATTAGTTGGGGGTTCTACTAGAATACCTTGTGTACAAGAAGCTGTAGAAAAGTTATTTAAGAAAAAACCATCTAAAGGTGTAAATCCAGATGAAGTTGTTGCTATGGGAGCAGCTATACAAGGAGGGGTTCTAAGTGGAGATGTAAATGACGTATTATTATTAGACGTAACACCTCTTTCTTTAGGAATTGAAACGATGGGTCAAGTAATGACAAAACTAATAGATGCTAACACAACAATCCCAACTTCAAAATCCCAAATATTTTCAACAGCTGTGGACAATCAACCAGCAGTAGATATTCATGTTTTACAAGGAGAAAGACCTATGGCTACAGATAATAGGACATTAGGTAGGTTTCAACTTACCGATATTCCTCCATCACAAAGAGGGATACCACAAATTGAGGTAACTTTTGATATTGATGCTAATGGTATTATAGATGTTAAAGCTCTAGATAAGGGAACTGGTAAACAACAAAATATTAAAATTGAGTCTGGTAGTAGTTTATCTGATGATGAAATCGATAGAATGAAAAAAGAAGCTGAAGCTAATGCAGAGTCGGATACTAAAAAACTAGAAAAAATTCAAAAATTAAATGAAGCAGACTCTCTAGTTTTCCAAACAGAAAAACAAATTACAGAGTTTGAGGATAAGTTAGATGAAACAGACAAAAGTAGGTTAGAAAATACAATTAAAGAACTTAAAGATGTTTGTAAAGAAGAAGATATGGAAGGTGTTAATGACCTAACGGAAAAACTAAATGGTATATGGCAAGAGATTAGTACAAAACTATACCAGCAAACAGAAGAAGAAAATCAACAAAATCCTCAAGATGCAAATGAAGCTACTGATGTAGAATTTGAGGAAGTAAAATAAATTATTTTTATGAAAGGAGACAATTAATGTTTCCTTTCATTTTTTATATTAATAAATTTAAAAAAAAAATACTATGAAATTATATACAAACCCAACATGTCACTATTGTAAAAAAATTAAAGAGTCTTTAGATGGTGCAAATATTCAGTACGAAGAAGTAGATGCTAGTAAAAATCAAGTAGTTTGGAATGAACTTGTTAGAATTACAGGTATAGGTATAACACCAACAATTATAATGCAAGAAGATGTGTGGATACCTAACAGAGATTTTAGGTCACCAGAGGAATTAATTAATAGAATTCGTCATTTTGAGAATAATCCTATGAAACCACTTAAATTTGAAGAGAGATTAGACCAAATTAATAATAATGTTAGAAACCTAACACTAATGTTAAATCAAATGCAACAAACCCTAACACAACTACAACAAAAACAAAATGGAGCCCCAGCATTTAATAACCAACAAGCACCATCACAAGTAGCTAAACCACAACCACAACAATAAATGGCAATTAAATCAGAAAAAATAAAAGGTAAATTAATAGTAAACGAGTACGACTCCACTAACCTTAAATATTCCGAATACGATACAACCACCCAAGAACTAATTATGGAATTTAAAAAGGGGGGTAAATATTCATATAGTGATGTGCCACTTAAAGAATTCACCAAAATGAGAAAAGCAGAAAGCCAAGGCTCATATTTTTCAAAAAACATTTCTAAAAACTATAAATACAAAAAATTATCTTCATAAGACTTTTATTGTATTTATAGTTAATGGATAGTAACAAAAAAATCATAAAAAGTTTTAAAGTACAAGATAACCTCAACCCAGTTTTTTGGGTAGAGGAAGATAACACATTTAAAATAAAAGAAGATATTAGACAAGCTCTTTTAAAAGTGGTAGAAGATTATGCTGATTTTGTAGATGTAGATTTAGATATTGAGGATGTAACTTTAACTGGGTCGTTATCTAATTATAATTGGTCTGACTTTTCAGATGTAGATTTACATATTATCATGGATTTTGGTGGTAATAAAAACTCACTATTAAAAAAATATTTAGACAGTAGACGAATTATTTGGAACTCTATTAGAGATGTTACAGCAAAAGACTTTGACGTAGAAATATATGTTCAAGATAGTAACGAACCTCATTTTGCTAGTGGTGTATATTCGGTTTTAAATGATTCTTGGATTAATGAACCAGTCCAAGACGAAGAAATTGAAATTGATTCAGAAAAATTATTAAGTAAAGCTAAGAATTTTATGGATAAAATCGATTCAATAGAAAGAGCTTCAAAAAAAGAGAATCCGGAGATAGTTTTAGATAAAATTGCAAAGTTAAAAGATAAAATTAAAAAATATAGAAGTAGTGGTTTAGCCGACAAAGGTGAATACTCTTACGAAAATTTAGCATTTAAGTTTTTAAGAAGAAATGACTACCTAAAAAAGTTAAATGATATAAAAAATGAGTTAATTGACCAAACTCTAACAATAGAAGGAAAAGTTTCTTATATTTAGATATATTTATAATAAAAAATAATTAATTAATTATGGCGATTGGAGGAAATTACGGAGGAACATCAGTACCAACCACCCCTATAGCGGGTAATACCTTATATGCCGGTAGAAATACTACATATAAAGATTATTCATGTAAAGCTTATGTTGGTAACGCCAATAATCTCACATTTACATATGATGGACAAACAGTTCTAGCAACAACATCTTATGTTGAGGTGATAATTCGTCCTCCAAGTTTAGGTAGTGACCCTACAGCTGACGTAACTTTTTTCTGTTATAAATGTAATCCATGTAATACTTTTGTATTTAGTGGTAATAGTAATCCAGATGTTTACGATATTTATCGTAGGTCATTAGATTCAACAGGAAATAGTGGTGAGCTTTCAGGAATAACAAGAATGTTCATACCAACCATTATAGGTGGTGGTGGATTAAATAGTTAAAATAAAAAGATTAAAAATAAATTAAAATGGGAAGATTAAAACCTATAGGTAGTGAAAAATTAAAAGGAGACGATAAAATAAAAAGAATTATGGAAATCGCTCAATATGGTGAAGTAGAAAAAAATAAAGATTATCATACACAAACAACTTCATTCACTAAAAAAGGTGCTGATGGTAAAACTTACGCTATAGTACAGGAGTTTGATGGTTATTACTTAAAGTCCGGTATTAATGAGTCAAAATTAGATTATGTTAGTGGTATGATGAACAAGAAAAAAGATAGGTTCAAGAGCTATGGTGCAGCCTTAAAAAGGATGAATCTTATCTTCAAACCATTAAATGAAGAATACAACGAAGGAAAGGGTATTTCTATGTACGAACAATTAGGCATTCCACCTTCTAAGGAGGCGTTAAAACAAGTTACAGACGAAGAGGAGTTAAAACATGGAACAGCCGATGAAAAGATGAAGGAAGGTGAAATGGAAGAACAAGAAAAATTTGTTTTAAAAGTACCTAATGAAGGTGGTGATGAAGAAATGGATATGGACATGGATATGGAAGATGATATGGGGGATGAAGAAATGGACATGGATATGGATGTGGAAGATGATATGGGTGATGAAGAAATGGATATGGACGTTGAAGGTGAAATGGGTGACGAAGAAGATATGGAAGGTTTTATGAAATCCATCCAAAAGTTAACTGGAAAGTTAGGACAAAAACTTCGTGATGTTGAAGAGGAGATGGGTAGTTCAGATATAAAATACGTTTTAAACTCTGTAATTTCAGCTGTAGATTTAAATAATTTAGATGATGAAGATAAAGAGGATGTTTTAGATAGATTTGAAGATGATGAAACAACTTATGGTGATGAAGAAGATATTGATGTTGATGTAGACATGGATTTTGAAGAAGCTGGTGATGATATGGGGATGGAAGATGAAATGGAAATGGATATGGATGACGAAGAAATAGCTATGGAATCACTTAAAAAGAGAGTAGGTAGTTTATTAGAATCTTATATAAAACCAAAAGAAGAAGTTAAACAAACACCACAGGATTTTATCACTAATAAAATTAATGAAACAAGAAAAATAAATAAAGCATTAAAAAAATGTTCTAGTATAGAACAAGAAGTTAGTACTAAAAAATTCATAAAAGAAAATAAAAGTTTTAATTTAAATGGTGTAACCAAAAGAGGTTCATTAGTATTTACGTCCAAAAATGATAAAATTATTATATCAAAAGACGGTAAAATAAAATAAATGAAACTTTTATTTGTAAATGAACTTGGACCCAACTATAAAGGACAAAATATTTACGAATTTATTTTTGGGGAAAGTGTAGAAGAACTATGGGGTGAAGACTGGGATGCTGTACCAGCTCATGGTAAACCAGGACCACCAGAAATAGAGTATGTTAATACTGTAGGGGTTTTAGAAGGTACACATATAAAGTTAGATTTGGTACAGAACTCTGATTATTTTAGTATGGAATATGCGTTAGATAACGTTATTGCTTTAGGTTGGGAAACTTATGAGGATAAATATGAAAATGGTGAGGAGGAAAGATTAGTTTTCCATTTTGGTGAAAGTAAAAAAGAGGTAACAGATAAACTATATTCTAGAGATATAATTTTAAAATTTGATAAAACACTAAAAAATGTTATACAAGAGAAAAGACTTAATCAATAAATTTTTACAGGAGGGGTTCACATATAGAACCCTATCTTTATTTTCAGACAAACAATTAAATAAATTAGGTCAAAAATTATTTAATGAACAAGTTACTGATAAAGATATAAAAGATAAAGAAAAAGAGTTAGCTACTCTTTACATGGCTAAGGCAGCTGAATTAGAAGAAACTAATGAAGATGAAGAGGTAGAATTAACACCCAATAACGAACCAATAACAAAAGTAGAAAAAGACGGTAAAGAAATGACTTTACTAGGTGATGGTGAGTTAGGTGAGGAAGCCGTATCACAATCACAATATAATTTTTATCAGTTAGTTCATGCTTGTAAGAAAAGTAAATATAAAGATTGTGGTGATGGTAGAAATGACAACGCTGTTTTAAAAGCAGCAAAAGATATGACTTATAAACAAATAGAGGACTATACTAAAACAAAAAATACTGATTCTTTACCTACAAAAGTATCAGAACAAGAGATGTTAGAAAGTTGGGTTATGTCTTTAGTAGAATCAAATTTAAAACCAGAAATTAGTAAAAAAGAATTTTTAAAAACCATAAAAGAAACTGTAGGTAAAAAAACAATAAAAGAAGGTATGGGTGTTGGGACACCTGAACAAGAAGAATCTTTTAATATGGTGGTTGAATTAGGAAATGAAATGGAACCACCTATGGAAGTAATTATAGATGGTTTTGAGGATGATGGTCATTTAAATGGGTATTTAAAAAGTATAGAACAAAATATAGATTTAAATATATGTCCACAAGGTAATATTAAATTAGACGGAAACCCTATTGGGGAAATAGAGTTGAGTGAAACAGAAAGAGATGAGGAAGGTGAATATGTTGGTGCACCAGTAGATACAACAGCTCCGGTAAAAACCCCAACAATAGCACCAACTAAACCTGGTGAAAAAAAAAGAAGAGGACCTTTCCAAAAACCAAAAGTAAAACCAAAACCAAAGGCAAGTAAAAATGACTCACCACTACCAGATTGGTTGACTTCTACTAATTTAGGTAAATCACTAACACAACATGGCTAAGAAAAAGTTAAATGAAGCACCACCTATTGACTATGGTGATAGTAGGGAAAGAATGTCACCTGACATTGAGGATAAATTAAGAACTAGAAATCATCCTCTAGGTGGACATCAAGCTTTTCCAGACATTGATAAAGATGGTATACCAGATAATTTTGAAGAATTACTAGCCTCTCAAAGATTTAAAGACGTTGTCCAAAAAGTAAAAGACGCAACAGGAGTTGAAAATATTGACCCACAAACTTTTATGTCTTTACAACCTATGTTAATGCAAGCTGCTAGAAGAATTTTAGAAATAGAGTCTAGTAATCGAAAAAAATTAGAAGATTTAGCTGTGGAATTGGTGGTTGATGAAATGGGTATACCTGAAGGTGATTTACAGTTTGACGCTAAATTAGAAAAACCAGATATTTCTGGAATGCAAACTAAACCTAAAGAAAAAAAGAAAAAACAACCCGAACAACCTAATTTTGAAATAGAAGATGAAGCTGCGGAAAGATTAAAAAAATTAGATTTAGAAAAACAAAAAAGAAGGTTTATAAATTCACTAATACAAGGTTCAGCAAAAAAAGCACACTACATGTTTCATTTGGTTAATGAAAAATTAAATGAAATTAATCCAGACTTAGTTGGTTTATATTCTATAGTAATGTCTGTAAATGATTTAATGTATTGGATTTTACCTGATATGGAAGGTATGATTGGTGGAGGAGGAGCTGAAAGTGCTATGGCAGGAAAAGAAGAATTAGACTTAGAAACTGACCCACCAACTATAAAAGCAAAAGGATTAATGTTCCCTATTTTAGTTCATGAACTATACAAAGGTGTTATGGAATATATATCCGCTCATGGTTTACCTTCAGACCCTGAAATGGCAGATGAAGTAATAGGTATGGAAGATACTTTACCAGCAGAAGTTTGGGATTTAAGATTAGGACCAGTAATCTGGGAAAAATTTACTGAAGTTTATCCTGACAACTTTTTTGATATGGAAGAACAAAAAAGAATTAAAAATTATTTTTACTTTAGATTTGTAAGTTTAGAAGCTGAAGAGTTTTTAAAATTAGCTAAAGAAATATTGTCCGGCAGTCAAAAAGGTAAAGATGAAGTTAAAAAAATGATTAGTGATATAATCAAACAATTAAAACAAGAAGATTACGAAGACGCTACTGGTGAAGAAATCACCCCAACACCAGAACCAGATGGTGAAGAGGAATTGGATGTGGATACTATTTTAGATAAAATTAATAAATCTGGGATGGAATCTTTAACAAAGGCAGAAAAAGACTTTTTATACAACCTTTAATTACCTTAATATTTTATTGATATTTATAGCATATGACACAAGAAGAGTTAATAAAAGAATATGCACGATGTTTACAAGATACAAATTATGCTATAAAAACTTATTTAGAAACTTACGATAACACACAGTCTAAATACGTACCTTTTAATTTGTTTCCTGAACAGGAAATGATGTTAAATAATTTTGATAAGTACAATGATAACATAACAAAAAAATATAGACAAGCTGGTGTATCAACAGCAACAGCAGCTTGGGTTTCTAAAAAATTACAATTTGCTTCTAAAAATAAACCAGAAAAGATATTAATAATAGCTAATAAATTAGATACAGCCTCTGAATTTGCTAATAAAGTTAGAGGGTTTTTAAATCAATGGCCCGATTGGATTAATGTTGGATTTTCTAAAGAAAAAGATTCACAAAAACATTTTAAATTAAATAATGGTTGTGAAGTAAAAGCAGTAGCTACTTCAGTAGACGCATTAAGAGGTTATACACCAACAACACTTATATTTGATGAAGCGGCCTATATAGAAGCGGGAGATGATTTTTGGGCTGCATGTATGGCTTCACTATCAACAGGGGGTAAAGTAATAGTAATTTCGACCCCCAATGGTTACGATAAAATATACTATGAGATATATGAACAATCTATTAAGGGTTTAAATAGTTTTCACATTTCTGAATTACACTGGGAGAACGACCCAAGGTTTACCAAAGATATTTTTTGGGTTAAAACTAAAGATATCGTACATTTTTTACTAAACAGAGAAGATTATAATGAAAAAGAATTTTTATACGAAAAAGATTTAAATAAGTTTGACGCCTTAATAAAGAAAGGTTTCAAACCATGCTCCTCCTGGTTTGAAAGTATGGTTAAAAAATTAAAGTACGATAGGAGAAAAGTCTCTCAAGAATTAGAAAGTGCTTTTTTAGGGTCTGGTGATAATGTAATACCTGTGGATACAATAGAAAGAATAAAAACAGAAGACATTAGAGAACCAGAAGAAATGTTTGTAGGTAATCAAATGTGGATTTGGAAAAAACCAGTAGAGGGTCATCGTTATATTTTAGGGTGTGATGTTAGTAGGGGGGATGCTGAAGATTTTACGTCTATAGTAATAATAGATTTTGATTCTAGAGAACAGGTAGCAGAATATCTCGGTAAAATACCACCAGATTTAGCTGCTGATATCATATATAAATGGGGTAGTATGTACAAAGCATATGTGGTTACCGATATAACTGGGGGTATGGGTGTGGCCACTTCTAGAAAATTACAAGAGTTGGGTTATAAAGATTTATATGTTGAAGGTATGAATACTGCTGATAAATGGAAGTACAACCCTAACGCGGGTACGAAAACACCAGGACTAGCTTTTAATAATAAAAGGACACAGATTGTAGCCTCATTTGAAGAGGCTTTAAGACATAAGTTTGTTATAAGGTCTAAAAGATTATTAAATGAGTTATATACTTTTGTTTATATAAATGGTAAACCTAACCACATGAAAGGAAAACATGATGATTTAATTATGGCGATAGCGATGGCTTTATATGTGGGTGAAAATTCATTTAGCCAACTACACAAAGCTGACAGTATGACAAAAGCTATGTTAGAAAGTTGGACCACAGATACAAATATTGATAAAACAAATAATAATAATCGTCCTAAACAACCATCTAAACCACTATGGGGTATACCAGGAAATTTACAAAGTGATACTAAACAGGCATATAAAGACCATAGTTGGTTATTTGGAAAAAGAAGATACTAAATATTTTACTATTTATAAATAAATTAATATTATTAACATAATGGCAGATTTAACGATATATCAAAGACTAACTAAATTATTCGGTCCTGGAGGACCTACAAAAACAGAACCAACATATCAACAATTTAAAGTTGGTAGTGGTGATATTCTTAAAACAGACTCTAAAGAGGATTTTGAAAAAGAAAAGTTACAATTACAACAAAGTTTATATTTAGCAAATCAGTGGCAAAAAATAGATAATGAGTTATACACAAAATCTATATATTATGAACCAAATAGATTAGCTTCATATTACGACTATGAATCTATGGAATTTACACCTGAAATATCAGCAGCTTTAGATATTTATTCGGAAGAATCTACAACACCATCCGAAAAAGGTTACATGTTAACAATCTATTCAGAATCAAGTAGGATAAAATCTATTCTAGGGGACTTATTTAATAATATAATGGATATCAATACTAACTTACCTATGTGGATTAGAAATGTGTGTAAGTACGGTGATAATTTTGTTTATTTAAAAATAGACCCAGAAAAAGGAATTATAGGATGCAACCAACTACCTAATATTGAAATAGAAAGAACGGAAGGAGATGTATATGTTAACCAACAAAATGCTCCTACTAATGATAAAGTTGATAAAGTTGAATTTAGGTGGAAAGATAAAGATATTGTATTTAATTCTTGGGAATTGGCTCACTTTAGATTATTGGGTGACGACAGAAGATTACCTTACGGAACTTCTATGTTAGAAAAGGCTAGAAGAATATGGAAACAATTATTATTAGCAGAGGATGCTATGTTAGTTTATCGAACTTCTAGAGCTCCTGAAAGAAGAGTGTTTAAGGTTTTTGTTGGTAATATGGATGATAAAGATGTAGAAGCTTACATACAAAAAGTAGCTAATAAATTTAAAAGAGACCCAGTAGTTGACCCTAATAATGGAAATGTGGATTTACGAATGAATCAAATGGCGGTAGACCAAGACTATTTTATCCCAGTTAGAGACCCAGCAGCTGCCAGTCCAATAGACACATTACCAGGAGCTACAAATTTAAGTGAGATAGCAGATATTGAATATATACAGAAAAAATTACTAGCCTCTTTAAGAATACCAAAAGCTTTTTTAGGTTTTGAAGAAGTTGTGGGTGAAGGTAAAAATTTAGCTCTACTAGATATTAGATTTGCTAGAACTATAAACAGAATACAAAAAGCTATTATACAAGAACTCAATAAAATAGCCATTATACATTTATATGTTTTAGGTTTTGAGGATGAATTAGAAAATTTTTCATTAGGTCTAACTAACCCTTCTAGCCAAGCTGAACTACTTAAACTAGAACAATTCCAAACAAAAATAACTTTATATAAAGATGCTGTAAGTGACCCTGGTAGTGGAATAGCTCCAGTTTCTAGTACTTGGGCAAAAAAATATATTTTAGGTTGGAGTGATGAAGAGATTAAATTAGATTTACAACAACAAAGATTTGAAAAGGCTGTCTCTAAAGAACTAGAAGGAACACCAGAAGTCATCAAAAAAACAGGTCTATTTAATACATTAGATAAATTATACGGTGAACCACCAAAACCAGAAGGTGGTGATGAAGCTACAGAACCTGGTACAGATACTGGTAGTGAATCAGTAGCAGATTTTGATATGGGAGGGCCAGAAACAGAAGCACCTGGAGCTGATGAAGAAGTTACAGAACCAGTACCAGCAGCAGAGAATTTTAATATGGAAAAAGATTTACCTTTAATCTTAGAGGGTAAAGGATTATCTAAAGATGGATTAGAAGATTTATTTAATAGAAATAAAGACCATATAAATGAAATCAACAAAAAAGTAGATAATTTATTAGACTAACCCATATATTTATTAATAAAATACAATATGAAAGGATTCTCAAATTACAAACAAAGTCTAGATAGTATCTTAGAAAATTCTTTTAAACAAAAAAAAGAATTTAAAAAAAATTTATCTGTTATAATGGGTGCTTTAAAATATTCTAAAACCCTAAAAGAGTTTTTTACTCTATATAATGAAATAGAGAATAAAAATTATAATAATTTAAAAGATGGTGAAAATTTTTTAAATGAAGCTACAACACATTTAAAAAATAAAAAAGCAGATTTATTAAAAGTAAAACCTTTACTAGATAATATTATAACAAAAAGAAAAAAATTAGTAGAAACAAAAACTAATAAAATTTATGAAAACATAGATAAGATAGTTTTTTCTAATAACATAAAAAATATAGACTCGGTAATTGAAAGTAAAAAAACTTTAACTGAAAGTATGGTTAATAGAAAATCTTTAGTTGAAACAAAACCTATTGACCCTAAAATACTTTCCATGGTAATTAATAAAAACTACAAAAAAGAATATGAAAATTCTTTAACAGAGTCACAACAAAATATTCTCAAAAATACACTACTTATGAGTGAAGACACTCTAGAAAAAGAATTTACAGATATTAAAGACATAGCTTTATCACGTATTAATAAATTAATTTCAGAATCTACCGACGATACTTTATCTGCCAAATTAGTTCAAACAAAAGACAAGATTAAAACTTTTTCACCAACAAAAATATCCTACATTAGGGTTAGGGGCTTACTAGAGGACTTGAACTAATATATATTAATTATTATAATTTTATTGTAAAATAAATTATATTATGTTAAAACAAGGTAGAGAGATAAACACAAAAACTTCTGATTATTTTAGAACATCTTACGGAACTGTAGATGTTAAAACATTAAAGTCATTATATTTAAATTTGTCTAGTTGGGTGGAACCTTTACATGATTTAGAAAGGTGGGATGAAAGAATAAATAGAATGAAATACAAAATAAAAAATACAATTCATAGGCAACTAATTGAAACTCCATTTAAAGAAAAAGTTATTGTAGACTTAGATTTAAGAAGTAGTGGGATTAAAAAAGGCAAAAGAAGTTTTATGAAATGTGAAGTCACCCTTTTTCTAAATAAGATAAAAAGTAAAAAAGACTTAAAATCTAAAGAAATAAAAAACTCCATAGACTTACTAACCAATAAAATTATAAAAGAATCTCTAACCACATCAAAAGATTTTCAGTTCCATCCTAGTAAAAGATAAACCAAACTTTATGTCTTTCTATCTTTTTTGTAAAAAAATATATTTATTAGAAAAGACAAACTATGAGAGTTTTAGAAGCTAGAGAAATTGGCCATGGAATATTGGTTGAACAAGATGGATATATTTCACCAGAAGATAATAAAGAAATTATTTTAGAGATGAAAAACGATAATTTTGACGGTGAGATTTACATGAACGCAATTCTACAAAAATACAATACCCCAAACAGAAACGGTAGAATATACCCAGAAAAAATATTAAGGAGAGAAAACGATAGATATCAAGACATAATAAAAAAAGGTTGTGCTATATCAGAATTAAATCATCCAGAGTCATCTTTAATAGATTTGGATAGAGCTTCACATATTATCACAGAAACATGGTGGGACGGTAATAGACTTGTTGGTAAATTAAAACTACTAACCTCACCAGCTTATATAAAAGAAGGTATAATTTCTTGTGTGGGTGATATGGCAGCTAATTTATTAAGACAAGGAGTTACGTTGGGTATTTCGTCTAGAGGTGTTGGTTCATTAACTAAAAATGGTGAATACAATGAAGTACAAGATGATTTCGAATTAATATGTTTTGATTTAGTTTCATCACCATCAACACCAGGGTCTTATTTATTTAAAGAAGATGAAAGTGCTGATACTGTTGATGAAAAATCAGAAATGATAGAGTCTAACACAAACACTGAAGACAAATTTACAAAATCACTTTCCATGATGTCTAAACTAGATAGTTTTCTAAATCGTTAAAAAACTCCCACTAAAAGCCTTAAAATCAGGTTTTTTCCTTAGACTAATATATTTATTATAAAACCGCGTTTTTAATGCGGTGTTTTTTATAAACTTTTTAAAAAAAAAATAAAAAAAACGTGAGTGAATCAATTTTAGAAAAAGCGTTGCTCGAGGCTGAACAGTTAGAAGAAACTATGAAGTCAAATGCAAAAGAAATACTTTCTTCCACTATGAAGAAAGAAATTCATGAATTAGTAAAAGAATCGTTAAACGAAGACGATTACCTTAAGGAGCAAGAAGAAGAAGAAGTTGATATGATTGACCTTGACGATGACATGGACGATGACGAAATGGAAATGGACATGGAAACTGAAATGGGTGATGATATGGAACTTGATATTGAGGACGAGACAGAAGACGAAGAGTTACCTGAACTGCCACCTCTGGATTTAACATTAGCATCCGATGAAGAAGTATTAAAAGTGTTTAAAGCAATGGGAGACGAAGACGGAATCATTATCCAACAGGACGATGATGAAATCGAGTTAACTGATACCACTAATGATACAGAATACATCATTAAATTAGACGAAGAAAAAAAATCAAAAACAATGAAAAAAGCAGTCAACAAAACTAAACAAATTTCGGAAATGAAACACATGAAAGAAATGGATAAAATGAAGGAAATGGACATGGACGAAATGGACATGGATGAGATGGCACACATGGACGAAATGCACCATGAAACTAAAGAAGCTTATGGTATGAAAAAAGAAATGGCTCATATGGATGAGATGGATATGGAAGAAATGCATCACGCCAAAGAGGGTTATACTAAAGAAGCTTACATGGATGAAATGGAAGACATGGATGAAGTTGTTTATGAAATTGAATTGTCTGAGGATGAGGATATGAAAGAAGAGGAGTTAAAACACGGAACTTCAGATGAAAAAATGAAGGAAGGTGAAATGAAAGAAAGACAAAAATATGGTGGAAATAAAGGTGACGAATCTCGTAGTAAAAGAGACTATGCTGAGATGGAAATGAAAGAACGTCAAAAGTATGGTGGAAACAAAGGAGATGAATCAAGAAGTCGAAAAGACTATTCAGAGACAGAAATGAAAGAAGGTGATTATGGTTTTAAACATCACAAAGGCCACTCTGACCAGGGTTACTTGGATAGAGAAGGTGATATGTTAGGTGGTAAACATGGTCATGAAGATGACAAAATGTCTATGAAAACGAGAGAAAGAATGGCAAGAGGTACAAGAAAGTATGACATGGGAGAAGGTTCTAGAACTTTAGGTTTTGGAAGAGAATCTGATGGTAAACACAAACCTTCTGGTATTAGAAAAGCTATTAGTCCTAATCGTTATCTTGGTGAAAGTCGTTTGAGAAAGTCCTACAATCTTCTTAAAGAAGAGGTAGAAACTTTAAAAGTTAAAAATAATGATTATAAAAAAGCATTAACAACTTTTAAAGATAAATTGAATGAAGTAGGTGTGTTTAATTCAAATTTAGCTTACGTAACACGTCTATTTACAGAACATTCAACTACCAAGCAGGAAAAAATCAACATTTTGAAGAGATTCGATAATATCGACTCATTAAAATCTTCGAAAGGGTTGTATAAGGTAATCAAGGAAGAACTTACTCAGGAAGTAGCTAAACCTACAAAAACAATTTCTGAGTCAGTTGAAGACAAAATTACTAAATCACCTACTAGTGGTACTGGTAAACTATTGGAATCAAAAGTTTATGAAAATCCACAATTTAGTAGAATGAAAGACTTAATGTCTAAATTAAAATAAACGCTTTAAAAAAAAATAAAAAATTATGGGAGCATTATTAGAAAGTGGTATGGTCGGTAACATAGGGTTAAAACACCTTAAAGTTATTAAAGAAGATACCATTAACAAATGGAACAGCTTAGGTTT
>MDTD01097058.1_pt1 | contig 14820 bp, 14 predicted proteins | sample 811221 | NCBI WGS metagenome assembly MDTD01 (sample SAMN05326646, study PRJNA326480) | marine metagenome | isolation source: seawater | place: Pacific Ocean: South West | collected 2011
GCATTATATCTTCTAAGAAATAATTATCCTGAAATAAAAACTGAGAATTTAAAAAATCCATATTTAGGAAAAAAATATGATAATAATGAAATTCAAAATGCTTTAAACATTTATAAATCAAAAATAAATTTTAAATTAATTGATGATGAAGATGAGCTGAATGGTTTAGTTTGTAAATATTTAATTGATGAAAAAATCATTGGATGGTTTCAGGATCGAATGGAATTTGGTCCAAGAGCACTTGGCAATAGGTCAATTATTTCAAGTCCAATAGGCCCAAATATTAAAAACTTAATTAATTCCAAAATTAAAATTAGGGAAAACTTTCGGCCATTTGCTCCATCAATTTTGGAAGAGAAAGTGTCTGAATGGTTTGACGAAAAAATAGATTCAGACTACATGTCATTTGTTGCAAAAATTAAGAAAGAAAAAAGATCTATAATACCAGCAGTAACTCATGTTGATGGAACAGGAAGACTTCAAACAGTAAATATAAATCAAAATAAAAAATTTTATAATTTGATTAAATCATTTTATAATATTTCAAATATTCCTTTATTATTGAATACTTCTTTTAACGAAAATGAGCCTATCGTAATGTCACCGCAAGAAGCTTTGGATTGTTTTTTAAGAACCGAAATGGATTATCTTGTTATTAACAATTTTTTTATTTATAAAAAAAGTTAAAAAATCTCAATTTTATTGACACTATAATAAGATAAATATTTAAGATCAGAAATAAAAATGAATTAATCTGTTTTTTTTTATTTTTTTTTAAGATTAGATTTGAACATATATCCTCATAATATTTTACAGAATTTCTTTGTACTTTTATTTTATTTTTTTTTTTAAAATTAAAATTATTAATCTTTTTTAGTAGATCTTCTTTTGAATTAAATAATTGACCATTACCATTAAAAATTTCTGGATTACTCGAACTATTTTTAACTATTAAGGGAATCTGACATCTCATAGCCTCTAATAACGTGTTAGAACAAGACTCTATTTTACTACAAAAAATAAATAGATCATGGCTGTGAATTAATTTACATAATTTTGAATTACTTATAGGCTTATACACTTTAATGTTGTTGAATTTTTTATTTGTATTCCCAATAAAGGAAAATTCATATTTGCTAAAATCAAGTTTTTTATCTAAAAAAGTTAAATATTCAAAACCTTTTGAAGTATTATTTGACCAGGAGTAATAAATTAACTTAATTCTTTTGGAGTTTTTTCCTTTTTTTTTTGGTGGAAAAAAATATTTTGGATTAGCTTGATTATATATGATCTTAAACGGCGTTTTAGTCTTAAATCCGTTTTTGTTACTTTCTTTCTTAGACCAGTTAGATAAAAAAATTGTATAATCTGCTAAAAATCCATTAAATTTAAATATCAACTTATCGATAATTTTACCATCAATTTTCCTGTAAGAGGATAAAGGGCCATCAATTCTATGGATGAAATGTTTATTTTTAAATTTATGCTTTAGTTTAAGAACTTCTTTTAAATTATGATGACTATTAAAAATGACAATATCAGATTCATTTATGTTTTTTGTTAAAATTTTTTTTTCTTTAAAACTTTCATATAAGAATTGTAAAAATTGATTTCCCCCACCCCATGGGCCTCCAGAAAAATTATAAGAAAAATATACTTTAGGTTTTTTGATTATTTTTTTGTATTTCAAATTGTTTTTCGTAATAGGGTATGGTTTTTTTTAACCCTTGAATCAAGTCATACTTTAGCTTGTAGTTTATTAATCTATTCATGGGTTCTGGATTTAAAGCGATTTCGATTTTGTGCTCTCCTGGTCTCATATCAACAAAATTTTTGTTTAATTTTCTACTCCATGCTTTTTCAATACCTTCTATGACATCAATTACTGACAAATTGTTACCTGAGCCTACATGTATTACCTCACTACCAAAATTTTTTTCTGCTTGTATGGTTAAATAAAAAGCATTTACTACATCTTCAACAAAAATATACTCTGATTTTTGAAGACCATCTCCATAAATTGTTATCTGCTTATCATAAAGCGTATCCATAATAAATGATGGAACTACTTTTTGATAATTAAATGGGCAATCCATATTTGCATTTTTGGCTTCAAGCCATCTTTCTCTAGGGCCATAAATATTCCCAAGTTTTAAACAAGATACATTAAGTTTATATTCATGATTAAATAGTTGTGCAATTTTTTCTATCGCTTGTTTTGTTATCTTGTAAGGATTAATCCAGCTAACATCTGGTGTTGTTGGGATTAATATTTTTTTTAAATTATATTTTTTTGCTATTTTTAAGATTTTAGTAGTGCCCAATACATTGGTTTTTATGACATCCTCAATATCATAAGTTGTAATTGTTTCAGATGTTCCCAATATTGCCGCCATATGTATCATATAATCATTTTCTTTGATTAATTGATCAAGCTTTTCAAATTCTAGAATATTGATTTTTTTAAATATTAAGTTTTGAAATTTTTTTTCAAAATCAATTATTTCAGGTGATTTCCAAAGATCAGCAACCGTTACAATAAATTTTTCATTTAAAAATTTTTCAACAATATGGCTACCTATAAAACCACAGCCCCCTGTTATTAATATTTTATTCATTTTAAATGCTGTTTAAGTTTTTTTATCATCAAAGTAAAGAAATTAATCATTTATATTAAGATACTTTTTTAACCATTCAATAGTTACATCTAAACCTTCGTTAAGACCTCTTTGATATTTTCTTCCAGTTAAAAGTTTTATTTTATTACTATTTGCTAAACTATTTACTGGATCAAGTAATATCCTTTTTTTAAACTTTATTTTGGCTTTCTTTTTTAATTTTTTTTCTAACAACTTCACTAAATTTTTTAATTTTATTGTATTTTCTCCACCTATATTGAGTATTTTAAAAAAATTTTTTTTATTTTTGACTTTGTGAATAGAGTCATAAATATACCTAACAACATCGTCTACATAAGTATAATCCCTATAGTTATTTCCATAATTATTGAGATTTATATATTTATTTTGCAATATTGCTTTTACAAAAATAAATATTGACATATCAGGTCTACCATAAGTGCCATAAACAGTAAAAAATCTATATCCTATGCTGTTAATTGAAAATATTTTATTATAATAATATGCAATATTTTCTGTAGCAATTTTAGTAATACTATAAATTGATATTGGTTGATTAGTATTAATTTTTTCTGTTGAAGGATATATATTTTTATCACCATAAACAGAACTTGATGAAGCGTAAAATACATTTTTAATTTTATGTTTTCTAGCAAAATCAAAAATAGAAATAGTTGCTGAAATATTTTTATCTATATAAAGATATGGATCTTCTATAGATCTTCTTACACCTGCTTCTGCAGCTAAATGGATGATATAATCAATTTTTTTAAATCTAATTTTATTTATATCTCTGACTTCTCTTTTGTAAAAAAAAAAATTTTTACTTTTTTTTAAAACGGAAGTTCTTAATTTTTTTAATTTTACATCGTAAGAATTACTTAAATTATCAACTCCAAAAACACGATATTTTTTGTCTAATAATAATTTCGATAAGTGAAATCCAATAAATCCAGCTGAACCCGTTATAATAATATTTTTCATAATATAATTTTATTAACAAAATTTACTATCCTTTACAAAAAAAAAATGTAATTTATTTTTAATTAAAAGTTTTGAGGATGAAAAAAGTTAACTTATCAATTGTCTTAGAAGATATTAGAGTAGGAGGTCCTCAAAAACAATTAATTTATTTTTTAAATAATATAAGTATTTCTAAATATAATATTGTTCTAATAATACCTAATAAAAATAATAAATCTTTTAAAAAACTCATTTCTAATTCAAATATCAAAATTATTGAAACACAAATTTCTATTCCTTCAATAAAGAATATACTCAACTACATTATTTTCTTTTTGAAAGAGACCTATAAACTAAAAGATATATTAAAAAAGTTTAATACAGATATAATATATGCACCAGGCGGCGCAATAAGTATTAAAACTATATTTGTTGCAAAAATTTTAAAACTCAAGGCTGTTTGGCATATACATGATTGTAAAAGTAATCTGATCATTAGAAAAATTTTTCAATTAGTTTCAAAGAAAAATATTCAAACAATATTTGCGTCTGAAAAATCAAGATATTATTATTTAAAAAAATTTAAAAACAAATCTCATGTAATTAGATCATCTGTTAATACTAAAATTTTCAATAAAAAAATAAGAAAAACCAACAAAAAAATAAGGGTAGCCTTAGTTGCAAACATAAATCCAGATAAAAACATTGGACTTTTTTTTGATATTGTCTCAAAAAATACAAATAAAAATATATCTTTTTTAATGTTTGGAAATATTTGGAATTCACAAAGAAAATATTTTAACAAATTAATTGATAAATATCCAAAGGCTCTTTCTAAAATCAAATGGTATAAAAACGAATTTGATCATTTTAAAATTTATAAAAAAATTGACCTGTTAGTTTGTACATCAGAAACAGAATCTTTTCCTTTAACTTTTTCTGAAGCTCTTAGTTTTTCAATACCAATAGTTACGACAAATGTTGGTGATGTGAAAACTTTTAAAACAATAAATAAAAATTTTTCTTATATTATAAGTGACAACGACCCATCAAAATTTTTAAATAAATTTAATTTTTTTTTAAAAAATAAGTCAGTCTTTAATTCTTACAGAAAAAACTCAAGAGAATATGCAAAAAATAATCTGGATATAAATATTTTTATCAAAAAAATCACAAGTATATTTGAAAATTTTTTAAATAAAAAAATTTAAAATCTTTTTTATTAAATCTCTAAGAGTAAATATAATAGTATTTAAAATATCTCTAAAATTATGTGAATGTGTCAATCTAGCTTTAAAAGCTAAATAAAGATCAATAAACTTAAATTTTTTTTTATTAACATTCCTAATTATCATAACATCTTTTAAGTTTGCATATTTATATTTGTTTCGCCCTCTAAGCCATAATTCATAATCTTGGCATCTTAAAAATTTAGTATTATATAATCCAACTTTTGTTAAAAAGTTTTTTCTTATAATTAATGAAGCATGAATTAAACAATTGCTCTTAATTAAGTTTTTTTCAATCATAGTTGATTTTGTAGGCATTGAAGTAATTTTAAATTCCTTTTTTTTATTAAAAATATCCTTAGAATTTGCGCCAAGTACACTAATATCTTTATTTTTTTCCATAAATGTGTATTGCTTTTTAATCCTATTTTCTAAACTATAGTCATCAGCATCATGTCTAATAATATAATTTGTTCTAATATGTTTTATTCCTAAATTAAGCATAAAAGCTAATCCTTTGTTGTATTTAGAATAAATATATAAAATTTTTTTACTTTTCTTTAAATATTTTTTTATGATTTTTTCAGAATTGTCTGTTGATCCATCATTTAAAATAATAAATTCAAAATTTTTAAATTTTTGATTTAAAATACTTTTTATTGATTTTTCTAAGAATTCACTATCATTATAAACAGACATAATAACAGAAACTTTTGGATTCTTATAATTTCTCTTGTCTATTACTTTCATTTAAACATTCCTTTATAAAATTTAAATATCTTAAAGATGCTTTCTCCATGGAAATATTTTCAAATTGAATTCTATTTTTGTAAAAACTATAATTTTCATAAAGTGTAAAAAAATCTTTTTCTAAGACTTCTAGATTTGGCTTAGGTGGATTATAGTAATCTACAAGCTCAAATTGAAATTCTTTATCTGCATTACTGACTATCCCTGCGTTACAATTTTCAATTAGTTCTTTATTACCTCCATTATTTGTACAAATTGATGGCAAACCACAGGCAATAGCTTCAGCAAGAGTATTTGGATTATGGTCAATCCATGCAAGATTTATGTAAATATTTCCAGTCCTATACCAATCAGGCAATTTATTTGGTTCTATTTTTCCAGCATAGATAATATCGTGATTCTTATTTAAGTTTTTTACTTCTCCTAAAATTATAAGTTTCAATTTTTTTATTTTATTTTTTAATATTTCAAAAAGTTCTAAAATTTCTTTTAAACGCTTATGTCTTCTCCATGCTGAAGATGCAATAATTACAAATTCTTCTTCCTTAATGTTTAAAAGGTTTCTTTTATTTGGTCCATTTGGATTAAACATAAATGTTGGAACTGTATTATTTATAACAATATTTTTTTTATTAAAATTTTTATGTAATGTTTGAGTTAGTTTTTTTGTAAATTCACTTACAAATATTGTTCCTATTGAGTTATCTATTGAGCTGAAAATTTTTTTATTTTCTTCGGATGTGTTTTTAATAGTATTATTTTTATCAAAATAAATACCTCCTATTCGGATTAAATATGGTTTTTTATAAATTGATTTATTTGTACTTAAGAATAAAGCGACGTCATAAAACGGATTATACTTTGAGGAGACGTTTATATCATTTTTTTTTAATTCTTCAGCAAATCTGCTCAAAAATATATACGGACCTATCTTTTCGAATAGATAAAAAGGGTATTTTTCTAAAGCGATTTTTTTCATTTAATGCGAGTTGCTATAGCGTAAGTTCTTTGTGGGTCAGAAGAAAAATCTAATACGTTATATTTTCCAGAAAAATCCTCTTCATTAAGTGCTTTTACAACTCCTTCAAATTTGTCTAAATCATAATCATCACAGACAATAATATCTCCAATTGATTGTCTCTCTTTTACAAAATTTAATTCTTTTTTTACATTGTAATAATCATGCATACCATCAATAAAAGCAAAATTTATTTTTTCCATTTTAGTTTTATTTAATACATATGAGCTTGGTCCTGTTAAAAAATTTATATTTTTTAACTCTTCACTCCAAAAACTTAAAATATTTTCTCTAGTCTTTTTACCTTCAAAATCATCAATACAATTCCAATAAATTTTTTTTTTATGAGGAATTATATCTATAGTATTTATCACACCTTTTATTCCTGTGTCATTTATGGCTTTAGACATACAAATAGATGAGAAACCTCTTGCTGTTCCAATCTCGAGAATTTTTATATAATTTATGTTTTGATCTTGGATATATTTTCTCAAAAGTGAATACAAAACTCTACCGTGCTGATAATTTATAGCAGATTTTTTTTTTACCACTTGTGTGTGAAGAGCAAGTTTGTCTAACCATAATTTATCAACATTAAATCCAGTTGAATTTTCCAAAATATCAATTTCTAAAAATTTTTCTTTTTTTGCTTTTTCATAAATTGATAAATAGTAATCTTTACTAGCTAAAATTTTGTTTCCAAATGGATTTGAGTCTGGAAAAAAATAATTCTTAAAATCTCTTAAAATATTGCTCAAATTCTTAAACATCTAAAAAATCTTTCCATAATGTTAATTGGTTTTTATAATCATTTTTTAAAGCAGTTTCTTTACATTTAGTCTTAATTTTTATTTGTAAATTTTTATCTTCAATTAATTCAATTGATTTTTCAAATAATGATTTTGGAGAAAAATTATTAGTTATTAGCGCGTTTTCTCTATTTTCAACAAGTTCAACTGTTTGACCTACAGGAGTTGTAATTACAGGAACAGAGCATGCCATTGACTCAAGAAGTGATTTTGGACCACCTTCCTCTCTTGAACAAATTAAATAAAAATCAAGAATATTGTAATAATTTTTTATATTTAAATAATCTTTTTCATAAACATGTGAAAATTTTACATTTATTTTCTCTAGTTCTTTTTTAACAAATCCTCTAGATGGTCCCAGTAACAAAACAAATAAATTTGGTTTTGCTTTTTTTATTAATTTAATTGTATCAATAAATATATCTGGTCCCTTTATTAGTTTTGGTTTTGTACCCTCTTTCCAACCCTCTCCGTCCTTTTGAAAGGATCCAACAACAACATGATTATTTGGAATATTTAATTTTTTTTTAATTTCTTTTTTTTTAGAATTTTCGATTTGATAAAATATTTTATTATCAACTCCAATATAAATTTTTTTTAGCTTTTCTTTAAGTCCATTGTTAGAAAAAATTTCATAAATTTGATTATTTGTAACTCTTATTTTGGAAAATTTATTTTGGTTTTTTATAATATAGTCAAATAAATCTTTAAATTCAGGAGTTATTTCAGGATTACCATGGTAATAATCAAAGTAAACTCTGTTGTTAAATAAATGATAAAAAGAGTTTTTTAGCGAATACTTATCCTCTAAATAAACTTTAGCATTGAAGGCAATTTTAGAGTTTGTAATCTCACATCCAGTCTCACCTAAAGTTTCTTTCAGATGATGAAATTCTCTACCCGGAACCCAAATTTTATTCAAACCTAAAAGATGAATTTTGTGTTTATTAACCATATAGTATTTTAAATAGTTTAAGTAATAAATTTATTACCAGAGAGTTTTTACTTATTAATTGATTCTAAATCACTTTTGATCATCATCTCAACTAATTCGTCAAAATTATGTTTTGGTTTCCATTTCAGATTTTTTTTTGCTAGAGACGAATTTCCTAACAAAAAATCGACTTCAGCTGGCCTGTAAAATTTAGGGTTAACCTTAACTATAATTTTATTTGTTTCTTTATTTATTCCAACTTCTTTTACGCCTTTGTTTTTCCAAATTATTTTAATATTCAAGTATTTGCAAACTTTTTCAATAAACTTTCTCACAGAATATGTTTTGCCAGTTGATATAACATAATCTTGCGGTTTTTTTTGCTGCAACATTAAATGCATTGCCTCAACATAATCACCTGCAAATCCCCAATCTCTCTTTGCATCTAAATTACCTATCTCTAGAGCTTCTTGAAAACCATAAAAAATTCTTGCAAATGCGAGTGTAATTTTTCTTGTCACAAAATTCTCGCCCCTTAATGGAGATTCGTGATTAAATAAAATACCGTTACTACAGTGCATATTATGTGACTCTCTATAATTTATCGTCATCATATGAGAATAAACCTTTGATACAGCATAAGGGCTTCTAGGATAAAATGGTGTTTTTTCAGTTTGAGGTGATTCCAAAACTTTCCCAAACATTTCAGAACTTGATGCTTGATAAAACTTTATTTCTTTTGTACTTTTTCTTATTGCTTCCAATAATCTTGTTGTACCAATTGCAGTGCTATCAGAAGTGACAATTGGCAAATCAAATGAAGATCCAACAAATGATTGTGCAGCTAAATTATATACTTCATCAGGTTTGTATTTTTTTATTGTTTGTGAAATGTTTGACTCTTCGCAAATATCAAAGTTAACAATTTCAACATCTCTCAAAATATTTAATTTTTTAAGTCTCCAAAAAGTATTGCTTGCTGCTCTTCTGTCTCCACCAATTACACGATATCCTTTCCTTAACAAAAGTTTAGATAGATAAGCTCCATCCTGCCCGGATACACCTGTAATTAAAGCTCTTTTACCCATTCAATTTTTTATTATAACTGAACTTAATATTCTTAACTAATTGAGGCATAAATAAATCTGATTTTAAATAATTTTCAAAAGTTTTTAGACTATATAGATCATAATTGTCTAACATTATTTTAAGTTTATTGGGCATTTCATCAATATTATTTGATATTTCTCCATTTTTATTATTTTTAATTAAATCTGATGCACCTATATGAGACATCGATAGAACTGGTATGTCTAGCTGAAATGCCTCCACTTGAGCTCTTGGGCCACTATCAAGAGAAGAACTGTTAATAAAAATTTTACTATTTAATGTTAGTTCAATTTTTTTATTTTGATGAACGTTAATGAAAATATCAAAATTCATTTTTTTTTGTAATTTTTTTACTTTATTAAATATTTTCCAAGGTGTTTTTTTAAAAAAATCAGATATTCTTTTTTTTTTATTATCAGGATCTCTAGCAATTATACATCCTTTTAAGTTTGATAAGTTATGTTTATTTAGACATTCTAAAAACTCTAGATGCCTTTTTCTTTTATCAAATGAAGAAATCATAATCCAGTCGTATATTTTTGAACTCGAAAAATCTTTATTTTCTAATTGAAATTTTTCATGATCATGACTTATAAGTTTGTATACATAAGTTGGAATATTTTTAGGTATATACTTTTTAAAATTTTCACTTTCTGTTAATACTAGATCATGAATATTTTTATTTATTGAACTTTTCTTTGTATATCCATGAAATTGATTATCTACTATTATAAATTTATTATTAATTTTTATGCATTCTTCAATTTTCGTCCAGCAAAATACAAAATTCATTTCATGGTCAGAATTTATCTCATTTATTTGGTTATAATGATCTCTAATTTCCATCGAGCCGTATTCAGTACTAATCTCTCTTGGTACAAGCGACCCATCAATTCCTCCTCTTCTAGTATTGTTGTTATAAATTATTACTTTTTTAACAAGACCATATTTCATTAAATTATAGTAAAAAAAGGTAAAGTTTTCAGATAAAGGATTATCAAACATTTTAGTGTCATTTAATCTAGTTGGTGAAATATCAGTCCAACAAGGACTGTTTATGACATATAATATATTAGACATATTATTTAATACTCTTTTTTAATGTCTGAAATAACATTATCAAAAAATTAAAGCAAAAATAAAACTTATAATTTTTAAAAAAAAACATAAAAAACTTATTACTATTAATATTTTTTTTAATTTTTCTATTTTGATCAAAATCAAAATATCGTAAAATTAAATCATATTGAAAATCTTTTATGAATGTATCTTTTTTAGATTTATTTGAATAAAATTCAAAATCTATTAAATATAAATTTTTGTCTTTGTCATAAATAAAATCTTTAATATTATGTGATTTTAAATAAATCTTATTTTTTTTTAACCATCGATCAATTTTTAAAATATCTTGAATAATATTTTTTATTTTAAAATTATTATCATTATTATCTAAAACTTCTTTAATCGTAGGGCCAGTTAAATATTTATATTTTATAAATTTTTTTTTTTTATTTATTAAAAATACTTTTGGAACGAAGAAACATTTTTTTTTATTAAGTATTTCTAAAGCATTGACTTCATTTATAAACCTTAAATCTCTTTCGTTTTTAGAATAACTTAAAGATTGTCTGTCATAAATTTTAAAAAAAAAATTTTTTTTTTTTTTAAATCTAGTGCCTTTTCTGCTTATTTTTGAATTTACAAAATTTTCTTTGTTTAAAAATCTAATTTTTTCCAAGGTATATCGCTCTTATTTTTTTTTCTGTATATTGTGTGTAACAGTAAAAGTTAAAATTTTTGAATATTTTCAATTTTTTTATAATTTCTTGTAATTTTTTTGGATCAAAATCTCTTACTTTTTCATCAAACTCATAACAATACTCAATATAGGCTTTCCTCTTAGTCAAATTTGAGAGTTTTTTAAAAAAATTTATTAAATTTTTATATTCTTTATTATATAAATTAATATTTCTTATAATTTTCCAGGTGTCATGATTTCTGTTACCATGAAAATGGTGACCAACCGATAAGCAAGTTACTGTATCAAATTTTCTAGATATTTCTAACTTTCTAATGTCTTTTTTAATTAGTCTAATATTCTTTGCACAATTCCAATTGTTAATTAATATTTTTGCGACTTTAAGTCTAGAATCTTGAATATCTATTCCAGTAATATCATTACATTTTTTCTTAAATGCCTCGATTAAAAAAAAACCTTCGCTGCACCCAATGTCTAAATAACTTTTATAATAATTTTTTATTTTTAATTTTTTTATTTTGATTGTACTATCGATTATATTATTATCACATTTCTTTTTAATTAATGTTCCATCCTTAAATTGAATACTTTGATATCTCGTTTTTAAAAATATAATATAAATGAAATCTTGAATTTTTAAATTTAGCGGTTTTTTACAAATAACAAGCTCAAAAATTGAAAAAAATAACGCTTTAATCTCAAATTTTAATTTATTAATTAACATTTTTTTACCACAGCTATAAATGACCTCTTATGTGGATTAGAATTATAATTTGCATCAAGCGATTTAAAAATCAAATCGAAGTCTATTATTTTTTCTTCTTTTAATAAATTTATAGTTTGCCAAGTAGCATTTTTTTTGGATTTTTTAATATCGTCACATAAGATGAATCCATCATAATTTAATAAATTTAAAGAATTTATCATATCCATAGTCAGTATGGGGTCAAAATGAGCACCATCAATCCAAATTAGATCAAACTTTTCCTTAAAATTAATTAAATTTACTGAACTTTTTTCAACAATCGATAAATTTTCTCTATTGCTAATTCTTAAATTTCTTTCATCTAAAAAATTTTTTAAATAATTTGTATCAGCTCTTCTGTATGAATTTACAAAATCATTACTGTTACTAGGCAAGTCGACAGTAATCACTTGAGCCTTTTCAAATAATACTGACAATAAAAAAGCGTTTTGAGCATTGAAAGTCCCTATTTCAAGTATTCTACTTATATTTTTTTTAATTAAAGATAAGCCTGAAAAAAAAGTTTGATGTTCTGAATGAGGTAGATTTTTTTTAATTTTCAATTCCTGATAATCAATTCTAATTTTTTCAAGTTTTTTAAGTGCTTTTTCATGGTTGATCCCTTGCTTATCAAATGAATCTATTTGATAATTATGAAATTTATTAAAATCATATCTACTTTGATAATAAATTTTATGAAACAATTTCCTGCTATGAAAATTTATTTTATGAGGAAGCGAGAAAGGATCTAGAAATGATTTTAAAATTTTTTTTATAATCATAATTTTATTCATAATCTTTTTCTAATTGTTCAATAATTTTTTTTGGAACATTTACATTCTCATCATAATTAAAAAACTTACTTAAATATTTTTCTCTCTCTAGATCTGAAAATTTAAAATTTAAAATATCATTTAATTCTTTTGATCTGAATTCGTCAGTGCTCATGATTTTTGCAAGATTATTCCACCTAAAATATTCGTAAGAAAAAAATTCTAAGGTTTTTTGATTATCATATTTTAAAAATTTATGATTTAAAATTATAGTCTTATTTCTAAAATAAATAGATTCTCCTGATGTGGTGGATAGAGGAGAAAATACTGTGTCTGAAATATGCAATAGTTCATAAATGGTTGGTTTCAATGTTTCTTCGTCATACAAAATTAAATCACAATATTTAATATAATTTTCATCAATTAACCTTTTAGATCTTGATTTTATAATTAAATAAATATCATTTTTTTTACAGTATGCATAAATTTTATGTAAAATATTCAATTCAGTGTTATAAAATTTACATATAATTTTATAAAAAAATTTTTTAAAATTATAAAATTTTCCATCTGGATCAGGCCAATGAAAAAAATATTCTAAAAATAATTTAGTAAATTTTGAAGAAAAATTATATAAGTTTACAGGTCCCCACGGCAAAAACAAAAAAATTTTTTTATCTTTTAAGTTATATTTTTTTAAAATTTCATCTCTATTAAAAATTATTTCATTATTAAACTGATAATTTCCATAACATTTTAATGTTTGGTCGGAGTCAATTGAATAATCATATTTTTTTTTCCAATATTCACTGTAAAAAAATATATAATCTACTTTTGAAAAATCTTTTGAATAATGAAACATATCCATACTCATTTGTAATAATACCCATTTACAACTTAACTTTTCTTTAACAAAACTTAATGATGCAGGTAAATTCAAAGTTATCATGTAATCAATTTTTTCATTCTTTAAAATCTCAAAAATTTTATTTTGATCAAATATAATTCTTTTAAAAATCTTACTGTTGTCACTTTGAAAAGAATCTAATATTGGAAATTCTCTCCATTTTCCCTCTCTACGATTATCGGAATAATCAAAAATTAAAAATATATTGTGATTTCTTTTTAATAATACAGAAATTATATCTTTGTAAAATTTTAAGCTCATTCTTTTTTTAATGAAGAAAGCAACGTTCATAATTTTTTAAAATTCGTTAATTTAAAATGAATGACAACCTGAGACAAATTTTTTATTGAATGTGTTCCAAAAAACTTCCATCCCGTCTCCATTATCACAATTCATTATCCATGAAAAACCTTTGAATTCCTTATTTGAATTTTTGTGTAATTTAGAGAAATAAATAATTTTATAGTCATCTTGTTTAAAGTTTAATGTTATTTTTTTTGTGAAATTTTTGCCATAAAATATAATTTGAGCTTTAGAATTTGTTTTTTTCTTATAATGATTAATTTTTCTAATTGATATAATTGTTTCAGTTGAATTATTGGACAAAAACGAACCCCAATGCGTGAATTTTTGTGGGACATTTATACTTTTAAAACCAAGGGCAATATCAGTATTAAGATTACTTTTGTTATCATTTCCATAGATAAATGAGGTATTTATCCTGGCAGGTATTTTATTTTGTTTAGCACTAAAAAAACCAAATTCTTCTTTTTGATTTTTAACGGTATATTCAAAAAAATCTTTATGAGGTTCTATTAAAAACTTGTCACCTTTATGAAAAACCTTCTTTTTTTTATCATACACGAAATGAGTTGCATTTATTTTGCTTTTTAGATTTGTAGGAAAAACTCTTAGTTTTAAACTCAATTCTTTTGGTTTAACGTATGGCAAGTATGACATGTGATCAACTTTAGAATTATTATATTTGGATGAAATATAATCTTTTAAATTCTTTTGAACTGCAAAAGAGTGAGTAACCTCGTAATGATGTTTTTTAATATGATAATTTCCACATACCATTCTAGTAAAAATATTATTATTCATAATTTTAATTTTACAATACTTTGTGTTTAAAAGAATATTTTCTGAAAAAAAATCTTTAAGATAAAATATTTTATTTTCAA
>MDTD01134852.1_pt1 | contig 14820 bp, 9 predicted proteins | sample 811221 | NCBI WGS metagenome assembly MDTD01 (sample SAMN05326646, study PRJNA326480) | marine metagenome | isolation source: seawater | place: Pacific Ocean: South West | collected 2011
GTATGACCCGAGCATCGAGGTTGGTGTCCGCGGACAAGTCACCTGCACCATCACGGCACCACAAGACGATGGCGACGGGGATGCCGCACTCGGCGGCGGCGACATCGGCGCCCAAGTTGACACGCTCACCCTCGTGCTGGTCGGTGTCGTTGGGCTCATGCTTGCGGCCGTGGCGCTGGCGATGATCGCCCGCAACGCTGGCCGGAAGGCGGCCCTTGGCGCCCGGGAGAACGAGAAGTTGTCCAACGCGGCTTTCAACGAAGAAGAAGAGCGCCGGCAAGAGTGGATCAACTACTACGTGGCACAGGGTCAACTCGACGAAGCGAGGGCACTCGGTTGGACCGGCCAAGGTGCGGCCGCTCCGGTGCCTCAATGGCAGCAGTACGAGCAACAACAGGCCGAGGCCCAGCGCTCAGCGATGCCGAGCATGCCGGACCTGGATCAGCTCTGATCGCGGGCACGGCGCGCCAACGCATCGTCGAAGGCGAGGAAGGGCAGCGCAGCCCACGCTTCGTCTGAATCGAGCGCAGCCATGGCTTCGTTCCCTGAGAGAACATCGGCCAGCTTGAGGTGGTGAGGCACGCGCCCGTCTGCCAATTCGTAGGCGTGGCCCGGCAGCACCACCCAGTCGTCCGGCAAGGCCTGCATCCTGCTTCGGAGGTACAGCAACGAGGCGCGCAGGGCCGCAGGGTCCCCTCCATGCAAGTCGGCCCGACCGCATCGTCCTAAGAACAGGCAGTCGCCTGAAACAACGATGCCATGACCAAGGAAGGTCAGGTGCCCGGGTGTGTGGCCCGGTGTTCGAACGGCTTCGAAGGTCAGGTCGCCGACGTGGAGGGCCGTGGCCACATGGGGGGCAGCGTCGAGCACTCGGGTGTGCGGCCCGTCCCAACCTCGCTCAGATTCTGCTTCATGCACGATGACTTCGAATCCCTCTCCACCTCGCTCAAGGGCTTCTTCAACACCTTTGGTGTGGTCCCAATGGCTGTGCGTCAACCACGCACCGATGAGGTGCAGGCCGCGGGATTCCGCCACGTTGAACCAATACGCTGCGTCGAAAGGGTCCACAACGACCGCATGCTTGGTGGCCGTGCACACGATGAGGTGGTTCAGGTTGTCCCAACCGCCGAGTTGTGCTTGCAGCACCTCGCATCCTGGAGAAGTATGCACCACGCTGGGTTCTGGCTCGGGCATGGCCCGCCGAGGGACCGCTGCCCTTTCAAGGGGGAGCAGTGTTCACCGCTCATGGACCAGCGAGGGCGCGGGGTGGTGACCCTCGTTCTGCTGGCGATGCTCATGGCCGTGCCCTTCGGAGCCATGGCCTCTGCAGAAGCGAGCGAGAGCCTCCAGGTCGAACTCGACGTGACGCCGCTCGATCGGCCATGGTTGACCGATGGACAGGTGCTGACCCTCTCCGCGGCCTTGGTAAATCCGAGCGAGGAAACGGTGGACACCACCACCGACCCTTCTTGCGGTTTGGTGCTCTCCATCGCTGATCAGAGCGGAGCAACGGTCGTCGACGGCCTGCAAACCTGTCGTGGCCAGGAACGCGGCCTGAGTCTGGCCCCGGGAAGTGAGGCCTTGGAGACGTCCTTTACGGTGGACGCCGCTGATCTGGACCTCTCCACCGGTACCTATGACCTGCGTGTGTCTCATCCCGCTTCAGGCGCCACGGCAAGCACCACGGTTGACGTTCAGCGAGCAGTTGCATGGCCAGAAGATCTCCTTTTGGAGGGCATCAGCGTGCTGCGCACCGAGGTCGCAGAAGATGGAGAAGTCCTCCTCTTGCGCTGGCGAAACGCCGGGGCCACCCCCTTGGACTGGCCGACCGAGGCGTGCACCTTGCACCTCGTGAACGCGGCGTGGACGCCTTTCGCTTCGTGCCAAGATGAAGTTGAGGCCTTGGCACCATGGGAAGTCCGTTTGGTCGCGGCCATCACGCTCGATGCGGGTGATCTCGACGATGCGGGGGCGTTTACGCTGTCCACGCCATCCGGTGAGCGAACGGTGCAGCACACGCCGATTGGGCACGAATCCAACACCGACGCGCTCGGCTTCACGCTTCGACTCGATGGGGAGGACGACGCCTTCAGGACCGGAGAAATCGTCCAACCGACCATGCGCATCAGCAACCTCGGCCAAGACGACTTGGTTGTTGAGACGACGACCACATGCCGTGCGGACTGGTGGGCGGCCGACGCGACGGGACACGTGGTCTACGACAGCCGTTGGAACGCACCCTGCCTCGACCTCGACGACCGCCGTTCCCTCGACGTTGGCGAACACCTCGAGTTCCAAGGCCTCGGTTGGAGCCTCGTTGACGCCCAAGGATGCACGGTGCCCAGCGGCAGTTACGCCATTGTGGCCCGCGCGGATGACCTCGCGCTGAGCGCGGCCACCACGGTGACCGTGGAACATGAAGAAGCCGAGGGCTGCGCCTCGGACGATGGCCTGTCCATCGATGCATGGCTCGAACAGGACGAAGACGCTCCGCCGTCCCTGCACATCGATGTGCGCCCCAAGGAAGGTGCCTCCGACCTTGTGCTGCAAGGCGTTTGTTCCGGGCGAATGATCCTCTACGACGAGGAGGGTTCGACCCTCCTCGATCAGATGGTCGGGTGTGAGGGACGGCATGGGCGTCAATATCACCTCCCGTCCACCGATGCCGTGTTGCGTTTGGACATGGGCGGTTTCATGCTCACCACGTCTGAAGGCAACGTCTTGACCGACGGCACCTATGCCATGGAATTCCATCTTCAGGCCGCTCGACCGGTGGCGCACGCTGCGTCCCTCTCGGTCGGCGTCGAGAGCATGGAGACGACGGACGACAACGATGCCATGGTGGTCGAAGCCCCAACCAGAACTGAAGAGGGCGCATGGATCGGTCTACAAGCTTCTGGCGAGGCCTGTTGGGTGCTCCAAATCGGGCCTTCCTCGTACTTGTCGCTGTCCAGCGCGGTTCCCGTCGACTGGGCCCCACGGGCTGACCTCCGGGGCATCTATACCGTGCAAGATGCGGATGAAGCGCCAGCCTGCACCGGCGTTGACGCGACTCCCATCGTCGTGCTTGAGGTGCAAGAGGAACGCATGCCCACCCCTGCTCAGGCTGAAGGAACTTCAGCGCAAGACGAGCCCGAAGCGGTCGTCGAAGCGCCCAGCGACGCCCCCATCGTGACGCCAACCGCGGTGGTGGCCACCGTGGTGTCCACCTCCATTCTTGGTCTTCTCGCGACCGCGTTCCTGACCAACGAAGCATGGCGGTTGCCGGCTTCTTCAGCAGGGCTGTGGCTGGTCGGTTTCATCGGGCGAACCAAGGAGACCACGGACGGCCGTTTCCAGCGTGGACGCATCATGGGGTACCTTCAGGCCAACCCTGGATGCCATTTCCGCGCACTCATGAGTGCGCTCGACCTCTCCAACGGCCAAACCACCCATCACCTTCGGGTGCTCGAGCGTGAGGAGCAGATCTGGCGACGAAAGGACGGGCGACTGATCCGCTTTTACCCCCTCACCGGTGATCTCCACCCCGGCATCGCTGAAGACCAGCTCCCGGTCCCCCCGCTCTCCATGGACCCCAACTCGCTGCAGGGGCGCATCCTGACCATGCTCGACGATGACGGCCTCATGGGCGATTTCCCCACTCAGGCTGAACTTGCTCGGCGGCTCGAGCGAAGCCAGCAACTCATCTCCCATCACCTTCGCACGTTGGAGCGCTACGGCCTTGTGGAGAAGCAAAAGATGGGCGTCCGCTCCCGCTACGTGCTCACGCGCGAGGCGATTTACCTGCTTGAGCGGACCGACATGGAACGGCACTCATAGGCGGTTGGTTTCAAGTCCATAGCGCGGCTCGGACGGCCCGAGGACGGTCCATGAGCGACGAACCGATTCGCGTCGATGAAGTGGCGTGGCAGCGCCGCTGGGACGAGGAAGGCGTGTTCGTTGCTCCCAATGAGGGGGACCGTCCGACCTTCTACTGCCTCGAGATGTACCCATACCCCTCGGGCAAGATGCACATGGGGCACGTCCGCAACTACTCCATCGGTGATGCCGTGGCCCGCTACAAGCGCATGCGCGGCTTCGATGTGCTGTATCCCATGGGTTTCGATTCCTTTGGCATGCCGGCCGAAAACGCGGCCATCGAAGAGGGCGGGCATCCTCACGACATCACCGAACGCAACATGGCCAGCATCACCGCTCAGATCAAGCGGATGGGCTTCTCGTACGATTGGGACCGCTTGGTGAAGAGCCACGACCCGAACTACTACCGGTGGAACCAGTGGTTTTTCCTGAAGTTCCTCGAACAAGGCTTGGCCTACCGCGAACAAGCGCCCGTCAACTGGTGCGAACCGTGCACCACCGTGTTGGCCAACGAGCAGGTCAAGGCGGGCCGATGCTGGCGATGCAACGGCCCGGTGATCCAGAAAGACATGAGCCAGTGGTTCCTCGACCTGCCCAAGTACGCTCAAGAATTGGTTGACGGCCTGGACACCATCGACTTCCCAGAGCACGTTTCCTTGCTCCAGAAGGACTGGCTTGGTCGCTCGGAAGGCGCGGAAATCGCCTTCCAACTCGAGGACGGCCTCGGCGAAGTCCGCGTGTTCACAACCCGTCCGGACACCTTGTTTGGCGTCACCTTCCTGACGATGGCCCCCGAGCACCCAATGGCCGCTGGCCTGATGGCCGGGCGTCCGGAGGAAGCCGCTTGGCGCGAACTCCGCGATGAGGTGGCGCTGCTCTCCGAATTTGACCGCATCAAGCAGATGAAGAAGAAGAAAGGCCTCTTCTCAGGCCTGCACGTGATTCACCCTCTGACGGGGGAGCGCATCCCGATGTGGTTCGGCAATTTCGTCATCGCCTCTTACGGTACCGGGGCCGTGATGGCCGTTCCCGGGCACGATCAGCGCGATTTCGAGTTCGCCACGACGTGTGGCCTCCCCGTACGGCGCGTCATCGCTGACGGCAAGGCCGACGATGCTCCCATGACCAAGGCGCACGAAGACATGGGTCCGATGATCAACTCTCCCCTGCCTGGCTTTGACGGGCTCGAGGGTGATGCGGCCAAGCACGCGGTGATCACCGCCTTGGAAGAGGCCGAAGCAGGAGACAGAACGCTCAACTGGAAGATCCGTCCTTGGCTGGTCTCGCGGCAGCGGTATTGGGGCACCCCGATTCCCATCATCCACTGCCCTTCGTGCGGTGTGGTCCCGGTCCCAGAGGCGGACCTCCCGGTGGTCCTCCCGCGCGATGTGGCGTTTACGGGCACCGGAAATCCTTTGCTCACGTCGCCCTCATTCCTTGAGGTGGATTGCCCCACATGCGGCGAACCTTCACGACGCGAGACCGACACGATGGACACCTTCGTGGACTCGTCGTGGTACTTCATTCGCTACGTGGACGCAAAGAACGAGGCGATGTGCTTCGACGCGGACGTCGCTGACCGTTGGATGAACGTGGACTTCTATTGCGGTGGCATCGAACACGCTCAGATGCACCTCATTTACGCGCGCTTTTGGACGAAAGCGCTCCGTGATCTCGGGCTTCACAGCATCGATGAGCCCTTCCAGAGCCTGCTCTGCCAAGGGATGGTCAACAAGGCCGCGCCTTGGTGCGACTCGTGCGCGGTGACCTTGCCCGTATCGGCTGCTGGCGCCCCATGCGCGCAATGTGGCGATGCCTTGGGTGAGCGCAGCGCGAAGATGAGCAAGTCACTGGGCAACACGGTCTCGCCCGAGGCGATGATCGAACAGTATGGCGCAGACACGGTCCGCCTGTTCATCCTGTTCGCGGCCAATCCGACGGCCGGCATGGACTGGTCCGACACGGCCGTCGAAGCCAATCATCGCGTGATCCAGCATCTGCTCACCCTGCCCGACGTGCTCTTGTCCTGGGACGGAGAAGCGCACCCCATGGACGCGTGGATGGAGGCGCGCTTGGACCAGCGCACCTTGGAGTGGGCCGATGCGATGGAGAGCTACGACCTGCGAAAGGCGGTTGAAATCAGTCATTTTGAGTTGGTCAAGGACCTCAATTGGTACCTCCGCCGTGCTCCTGGGAGCGCGGCCCTCGGGCGTGTGCTGCTCGAGCGTTGGGCTCACCTCTTGGCGGTGTCCACGCCGCACATGGCCGAAGCATGGTGGGCGGCTGCGGGCCACGACGACCTGTTGGCCTCACGGGTGCTGGACATGCCGGCTCCGCTTTCCGAGGCGGCGCAACTGCGGCTGGACCAAGAGGCTCACCTCAGGGACATGCTCGATCAAGCCCGCCGCGTCAAGACCGTCGCTGAGCGCCATTTGGACGGACCGGCCCGCACCGCCACCTTCGCCGTCAGTGCCCCATGGCGCCGCACCCTTGCAGAGGCGGCGCTGCGTCACCTCGCCGAGGAGCAACCGATCAAGGCCTTTGCAGGTCGCGTTGCCTCCCTCGGGCTGGTCGATGAGGCTCGAACAGGTGAACTCATGGGATTCTGGGGCAAGCGCATGCTGCCTCAAGTGTTCAAGTGGGACGACGAAATCCGTCGCATCTTGCTGAGCGGGCTTGACGAAGCAGCCAACCTTGCCGCCAACGCGGACTTCATCGCGGCGACCCTCGAACTCGAGCGGGTTGAGGTCGTCATGGCTGAAAGTCCAGAGGACACGACAGGACGTGGAGGCGCCGCGATGCCTTACGCGCCTTCTGTGGTCTTTGCGTGATCACTCTTCTTCGCCCACGGTCGCGTGTTGCTTCGATGCGGGATGTGACGCGTGCGCATCCCGGTCGCGTCCGTTAAGGAAGGTCCATCCTGCCGCCCCGAAGACGAGCACGGCGAGCACGAGCAGCGTCGTTGCAGGCCAACCGATGCCGCCTTCGGCACCGTCGCTGAGTTGTCCCGGAAGGGCGCATCCGTTGAGATCAACGCGGAGTCCCGGTGCGGTGCCCCCACAGATGTCGAGGAAATTGGAGACGCCGTCTTGGTCGTCGTCGGCCTGCAGCGCGCTGCAACCGCGACCGTCCACCACGACGCTCAATGGCGTGCGGGCACAGGCGTCCACTGCATCGTTCACGCCGTCTTGGTCGTCGTCGTCGTCTTCCTCTGCGTCAGAGCATCCATCGCCGTCGGCGTCCAGAGCGAGGCTCAAGCGGCCAACCATGCCGCGGGGGCATCCGTCAGCAGGATCCACGCGGCCGTCGTCGTCGTCGTCCGTGTCCTCGTCATCGGCGCATCCGTCACCGTCGTGATCCGCTTCAGGCGGGAAGCCGACCATGCCCGTCGGGCAGCGGTCAAAGGCGTCCAGCACGCCGTCTTGGTCGTCGTCTTGGTCGTCGCCGTCGTCCCTGCATCCGTCACGGTCGTGATCGTTGGAGGGTGTGGACGTCCAGGCGTTGAAGTCCAAGGGGCAACCGTCGTCGGCTTCCAGTACGCCGTCGTTGTCGGCGTCGTCATCGCAAAGGTTGCCGACGCCGTCGCCATCAAGGTCGGCCTGTCCGGGATCGTACACGTTGGGGCACACGTCCGCTTGGTCGACCCATCCGTCTTCATCGGTGTCGACGTCGGAGCAGCCGTCGCCCTCTTGGTCTTCTTCTGGCGTGGAGACCCAGCCGACGGGTCCCTTTGGGCACGCGTCGTTGTGGTCGAACACGCCGTCTTCATCGTCGTCAAAGTCCTCGTCGTTGTCCCTGCACCCGTCTTCGTCATGGTCAGAGGAGCGCGTGCTCCACCAACCGACTGCGCCGGTGGGGCAATCGTCGAGATCGTCCGCCACTCCGTCGCCGTCGTCGTCCATGTCGCAGGCATCGCCCACGCCGTCCGCATCGAGGTCAAGTTGGTCCGGGTCCGCGTCGCGTGGACAGACGTCGATGGCATCGAGAACACCGTCGTCATCAAGGTCGGCAGCATAAGCCCACAGGAGCACGTCTCGGCCACCTTCCACGCGGTGTTCCTTTCCTTCTAGGTCCAGGTCTTCATCGAAACTAGCGGCCATGACCCAACGCCCGTTCGCATCGAAACTCAGGGCGGCCAGACGCTCGTCACCCGTGCCGCCGAGGCTCCGGGCCCATCGGGTGTTTTCGGTGCTGCCAAGGTGCGCCAACCAACTGTCGTAGGCGTTGCCGGCGTCCTCACCGTCCATGTCTTCGAGCACGGAAGCGCCCAGGGCCATGCTCGAGCTGCTCATGCCAGCCACGATGCGCGTACCGCTGGCGTCGACGTGCACATCCACGGGCACGTCGGTGCCGGGCCCACCGATGACCTCCACGTTGGACCACTCCGCGCCACCTGAGACCCGTGCCGTCCACACGTCGATGCCTTGGGAGGAGGAAGCGGTGGCGCTGGAAAAGGCGGCCTCGCCGTTGATGGCACCGGCCACGACCACGCCATCCTCGGCTCCGGTGGTGCATCGAATCGCCTGAATGTCGCCGCTGCTGTTGGTGCTGGTGGCCCAAGCAAAGTCCTCGCCTTCGCCAAGCCGGAGCACGGCGGCGTCGGTGCCGCCGGCGCTGACCAACACGTGTTCACCGGCGATCAGGCGTTCACCGAAGGTGAGGGCCAGGTGCATCTCGCCTTGGCGGTTGACGCACAAGGACGCCACTTCGTCGATGATTTGGGTGGTCTGGACGCTAAGGCTACGCACCGTGGTTCCGCTTTGATCGAATTCCACAATCAGCACGGCTTCGCGGTCTTGACCTGCAATGGGGTCGTCCAGCCCGTCCACCTCAACAGAGCCTTGGTGGTGGACGGCGACGTAGACTGAAGCGCCTTGGAGGGCCACGTCGAGGACCTGCATGGGCTGCTCTGAATTCAGTTGTCGCGCCCACTGCCAGACACCCGCTTCGGTGATGCGAGCGAGGAAGACCAGACCGTGGTCGCCGGACGAGGCTTTCGAAAGGGTCAGGGAGGAGCCGAAGGTGGCGTTGCACGCCAAACCAGCGGTACCGGCACAGGCACGGCCTGCGACCAACAGGTCCCCGTTGGCCAGCACGCCGATGCGGTCGATGACGTCCGTCCCGTTTGCGGACGTGACCGTGCTGCCGTGGGACCACGTGCCGTTGGGGTGGGTCCAAGCGATGAAACCGTCGAGGTTGTTGGTCGTGGAGTTGGTTTCGAGGGGATCCAAATCGTCCTCGAGGCTCATCCAACCGGTGAACGTGCCCGCGACCACCATGCGCTCACCGCTGCGGGCAAGGTCGTACGGGATGTCGTCACCAAAGCCAGCGGCCGTCAGGGCCCAGCCGGTGCTCTCCACGCCTTCTTCGGCGACCACGGCAGGCAGCCAGAGGCTGACCGTGAGCAGGCCAACCAAGAGCAGGGCGACCCGACGCATATCCTGCATTGGGACCTTCTCCGTATCAAGGGTGGTCCCCACTCGTGCGAAGGGATGATGGCGAGCATGCAGGTCCCGAAACGTGGACGAGTGGACCCACCGGCAGCGCACGCTCGCGCCTGAAGCCGCGGCCCAAGGTTGTGCTCGGCTGATGGCCTTGGGCTCATGGCCGCAATGGATGGTGGGTGAACCGGCCATGATGGCGCCGACCGTGGAGCGGCCCGAAGTGGACATGCGGTTCGAAATCCACCGTTTGCTTCGCGGCGCCCCCCTCGTCGAACGGTGGCGCATCGTTGAGGTCCGTGAGGGCACGTCCCCCACCTTTGCCGAGGTGCTGCTGGAACTCGAGGGACAACTTCGCGGCGAGCGCCCAGCAGGGCGAGCCTTCCTCGGTTTGCAGCTGCGCTTGACCGTGCTGGCCGAGGAAGGAGGCGGCGTTGAAGCCGCGGTCAAATGGACGCCAAAGGGCATGCACCGGCTGCTCGGTCGACGGCTTCGCAGCGACGTGGTTCGCCTGGCTGAACGCTGGGTCGTCGACCTCGCCGCCGCCTGCGACGCGTAACCGGCGCGTTCAAGGAGCGTCGTCAGCCGCTCCTTGCCATGAGCGACAACCGCTCCTCCCGTGGAAACAACAGGGGCGGCGGTCGTCGAGGCCGTGGCTCCGGCGGCGGTCGGGGCTCAGGAGGACGCGGCGGCAACCGTTCCCGCCGGCCCAAGCGCTACGGCAGCGCGCCCATCGCCGATGCCCGCGCTCGTTCAGCCGACGCGATCGCGGACGCGAACGCCAAGGCGGAAGGGCGCTTCGACCGAGACGAGCCCGTGATGGGCTTTCCCAAGGACATGGACGAGCCCCGACGCTTTTCCTTCGAGTGGCCCCTGACGCCCGTACCGTTGACCACCGAAGAGGAGACTGCTGGCCTGGTGGTGCGCAAGGGCGAGTTTGGCTGGCTGCCCGATGAGCGCGTCGAGGAGATCGCCGCCAACCTCGAGGGCAAGGCGATGTCCCTCGAGCAGGCCCTGTCGCTGCGAAGCGCCCTGCTGCAGCAGAAGACCGTGTATTCCCACTACAAGATGCAATCCCGAGGCCGTGACCTGCGTGCGGCCTACGACAAGGGCGTCTCCATCGTTGAGTTGTCCAAGCGCTTTGACTTCCCACCGATGAACATCTTCCGGACGGTGCTGGCCGAAAAGGGCTGGGGCAAGACGAAAATCAAGGAGTCCTTCAAGGATCCAAAGCGCCTCAAGCAGCGCGAGCGCGAAGAGTTCGAAGCCGCAGAAGCCGCGGACCGCGTCTCCAACGTCGACCAGAGCGAATCCGCCGAAGCCGCGGACCTCTTCGAGGAGATCCTTGCCGATTGGTTCGAGGACCAAGGCGTGCGCCTGCGCCGCCAGCCGGAGATGGTCAAGGAGCAGTCCCAAGAGCACGGCCGGCCCATCCGCACGCCCGACCTGCTCTTCCTCGACCATGTGGAGATCAACGGTGAACCGGTCGCGTGGATTGACGCCAAGCACTTCTACGGCGCCGACGTCGACTTTCAGCGCAAGAAGATGGCCAAGCAGATGAACCGCTACATCGAGGAGTGGGGGGCTGGCGCCATCGTCTACCGGCACGGCTTCTGTGCCAACCTGTTCATCCCTGGCGTGACCCTGCTCGACGCCGGTCCGTTGGACCTCAGTCCCCTGAAGTGAGCCCACAGGTCACAACAGGACTTCAAGAACAGAACGTGATTCCTTACACCATGCGTCGGGCCTTGGTGCTGTGCCTCATGCTCCCCTTGTTCTGCGTGAGCGCCGCTGCGGAGACGGTCATCATCTCTGTGGACAGCACCAACTTGCGCTTCACGCCCAGCGAGGTGACGATCACCGAAGGCGACGAGGTGCGCTTCTTCTGGAGCGGTCAGGCCCTGCCACACAACGCGGTGGCGAAGGACGGCTTCTTTGACACGGGGGAGCCTGAGCGCGCGGTGGACCACACGGTCGAGTTCCCGGTGGGCACCAACGGCACCTACGACTTCGTCTGCGAGCCGCACGAGTCGGTCGGCATGGTCGGCACCATCACCGTCGAGCCCGCGCCACCGGTGGAGGTGGAGGAGGCGCCACCCGAGGCGCCCGTCGAGACCCCGCTGAACGCGGGCGCCTCGATGATGCTCGGATTGCTGCTCGCCTGTGCCGCTCTCGTTCGCCGCGAGGCATGAGGTGCTCGAGACATGACGTCCTACCGTTTTGAGGTCGGCACAACGGTGCTGTGCAACCTTGGTGAACTCGGTTGGAAGCAAGGCCGCATCATCGCGCACAACTACCGCGAAGACCCGTGGCCAGAGGGCATGTTCGCGCCCTATCAGGTGGTCTTGGAGGACGACCGTTCGCTCATCTACGTGCCCGAAGATGACGACCGCTACTGCCGTGAGCCGACGGCCCAAGACCTGCACATCCTTGGACGGACCGATGCCCTTGCCGCGCCGACCTTCGATGCCTCAGCATACGCGCTGCCCACGGGTGGCGGACCTGACAACCTCCGCTGCGAAGGGGGCCTTGCTGCACCGTTCCAGAGTTACCGCAAAGGTCGGTGTTTCTGCTGTGACGATTGCCCGAGGTCTTGGAGCTATGCGGAGTTGTACAGCGAGCATTACCGCTGCGCCTCAAGGAACGGCCTGACCATCACGCGCCACGACGTCGATCTTGGCACGGTGGAAGTGGGCGGGCAGGTGAGCTTCACCATGGATGGCGCACTGCCGGTTTCAGCGGGCTTTATGCAAGCGCCGATGTTGGTCCGACTTCCACCAGGGCTCACGTTTACCGATGAGGGTGGCCTCGGCGGTGAGGTGCGGTTTGACCCATACCGTGAGGACACCTACGAGGTCAATTTCGTGGCGGTGAGCACCGAGGCGTGGCAGAACACAGACGTCGGCCTGGTCCGGTTGGAACTCCGCTTCACGGTGGAGGGCAACACGCCGCCAGAAGGATTCGATCGCGCGGGCTTTGCCGCCCAACAGGAAAGCGCCCGCGCGAAGGCGCAGGGCATCATGAACCGTCTGCGCGAGACGTGGGACCGTTGGAGCCGCGGCGGAACGACGAACCGTGCGACCTGCGACACCATGCTCGCGGACCTCGACCGTTTGCGTTCCTTGGCCGAGCAACATCCCCGCTTGGATCACGGGCAGTGGTGGGCGCACCTTGGCGGCTACCACATGAACGTCCACAAGCTGTTGGAAAACACCCTCTTCGAATGTGAACTGTACCTTGGTTACGCCCTGACTTTTGGCGAGGACGGGGTGCGCTACTACGCCGAGCAGAACCTGGAAGGGTGCTATTCGAAACGCCTGCTTGAGGCGGCTCGGTTCATGTGGTACGACGGTCTTGAGTGCGTCCTGCAAGGAGAATGGGCCGCAGCGATCGACCTGTTCAGGGCTGCAGCGGACAAGAAAGACGGCTGGGGTTGGGCGGTGAACCACGGTGACATCTGGTTGAGCGAGGCCGTGGCGTTGATGCTGCAGGGCACCGAAACGCCCGACGTTGCGGATGAGAGCGGGTGGCTGGAGACGGCCCGCGAGCTCATTCAGCGTGCAGCACAGCGCACGCAGGAGGCGAGGGTGTTCGATCACGAGGGGCACCCGTGGATCCGCGAAGTGCAAGACGCGCTCTCTGCCTACGAGGGGCTTGAGGCAAGCGACGACGTCACGACGTGGCGCGAAGCCTTGGCCGGCAGGACCGTGTTTTGGTGCGCTCAGGTTCTGTCAGGAGGCTATCCCTTCCCACCGCCTTGCCGAGACCGTTTGGTCGATGAGCAGACGCTGCTGGACCGGTTGCCGGGTCATCCCGCCTGAGCAGAATGAATGATGCACGGCGCGCCACATCTTGAGGAAAACGGGCCCCACATGTTCGAATCCGCGTGTGCGCATCGCATTGCGGGTTGAGAAAACCGTCATCGGAGATTCGATTAAATCAACCAACGCGCATCCCCCGCCATGGGAGCGCTCGGTGAGTTTGTCGATTGGCACCTTCGAATGTTCGACTCGGGCTCGGCGCTGAATTACGGCACCTACAACGGTCTGGGCGAGTTGATGGCCGCATGGCTTGGCATCATCGTCATGGTCTGGATGTTTGGCCTCGCAACCTTGGTCTGGAAGGCAGCCCCTGACCGCATGGAAAACCGATTCATTTCCGTTCTGCTGGGCTTTGAAGGCCTTCGTTGCGCGTGGATGGGTCCGTCGGTGTTCCCGCTGTACGGGTTTTGGGAGCCGATCACTGTTGTCTTGTACGAATTATTTCGAGGCACCATTTTCCAATACGCCACGCTGGTCTCAGCACTCATGTTTCTCTGCTTTCCGATTTTCTTCCGCGTCCCCAAGCTGGGCTTCATGCACAAGGAGAAATTCCAGCGCCATGCATGGTACATGCCGGCCGTGATCGCCGCCTTATACTACGTGCCTCAGTACCTCCGAGGGGCTCCCGCACACCGTATGTACAACCTCTACATCTATCGATGCACAGGGAAAGGTGCGGAACCTCAGATGATTCCATACGACACCTTGACCGCAGAAGCATCAGTTGGACCAACATACTTGCTGGAGGATTATGGGGGCATCTGTCACGGAGAATTTCACCATCTGTACCGTTGGGGTGGCTCTGCGGAGATGACCCTGACCATCCTCACGCTGTTCCTGTCTCTCTTTGCGTTGTACGTGCTTCGGCGTTCAAAGGTCGAGTCCGAAAAGCGGGGAGAACTTGATGCAAGCGAAAGCCTGACCACACGGTCGCTGTACATTGGTTTCGTCGGGAAAGTGCTCGGGTTTGGCGTCTTCGGGTTGTTCTTCTTCGTGCTCATTCCGATGTTGAACCCGCTCGACACGGGCATGCACATCTTCAATGATTTCTACCTGGTGTTGTTTGATGAAAACCGTGGCTTGCGCGGGACGCTTTTCGTCTATGCCGGAATCACCACCTATTTTCTGATGTCATTGCCCCTCGCGTTTGAAGGCATGATGTTCGTCCACGCCATGACCAAAGGCACGGTGCTTGGCATCGACCGCCAGTTGAGGAAAACGTTCGGTCTCGCGGTGCTCACCGGTCTGGGCGCCATGCTCTTCATCGTGGGCTGCGAAGTGGTTGAGGCGCTGTTGCCGCTGCCTGGCATCGCAGGCGGTGTGTTCCTGAGTGGCGGGGTCATGCTGGTACGCCGGCCAATCTTGGGCATCGTTGACGGGTTCTCAGGGAAACTGCTTCCCTCGGAGTACGCGCCCGAGGAGGTGTCCTACCTCGAGGCCTTTTCCGAGGTCATGGACGACGGCATCGTTTCCCCGAAGGAGCGCATTCTCTTGACCACGCTTGCAAAGACATTGAGCATCACCGATGCGAGGGTGGCGGAGATCGAAGCGGCCTTCACGAACGCTGAACTTGCCGATGATGAATCGGAATGACCGGCTCATCGAGTTGACTCAATCTACCCTCGCAGGTTGGAAGACCCACAGACCGACACTCCCGCGGATGGAATGCTCGAAGCAGCGCCCGGTATCGGCACTAAGGA
>MDTD01156551.1_pt1 | contig 14820 bp, 13 predicted proteins | sample 811221 | NCBI WGS metagenome assembly MDTD01 (sample SAMN05326646, study PRJNA326480) | marine metagenome | isolation source: seawater | place: Pacific Ocean: South West | collected 2011
CAGTTTGTCACCCCCATATAGTGACTACAACGGCCTGGAAACAGCAGCTACCGGGTATTTCCATGGCACTTGCCAACAGGATTCCCGGAAACAGTTGCAGAATATTTCAATACAACCTTGCCAGGCCCGCCTTACCTTCAGGAGATGCAGCCATGAAAAACCTTTCAGCCTTGATCGTTGCCTCGTTTCTCGCCTCCAGCCCCGTCGTGCAGGCCGATGATAGCCGGCACCGCCTGAGCACCAATGACCGCCTCGCCAGCCAAAGCACATCAGACTACCTGCAGGGTCTGATCGAAGCCCAGGCCCAAGCCAACCGCCACGAAGACGAAGAGCAGGACGTCTGAGCTACTGCATACTGCAGCCTAACCCGAGATATCAGCCGCGGCTGCTACTGCACCTGACACGCGACTCCGCTACAGTTACCAAGGACACGCCCGCAAATTGCGGGCGCCTGGGTCAACCACAGGAGTATCGATACGTGAAAGGATTTGCCGCGCTGCTAGCCATACTGGTCAGCCTCACCTGCCAGGCTGACACATCGCCCCTCCCCTCCTGGCAGAACACCGCCAGTCGCCAGGCCATCATCGCATTCGTCGAGCGCGTGACCAGCCCGTCCTCGCCCGACCATGTAGAGCCGAGCGCACGTATTGCCGTATTCGATAACGACGGCACGCTCTGGGCTGAGCAGCCGCTGTACACCCAGCTGCTGTTTGTCGCCGACCGCATTCAGGCCCAGGCCGACGACAACCCTACCTGGCAAACCCAGGAGCCCTTCGCCTCGGTACTGAAGGGCGACCTTGCGGGCGCATTTTCGTCCAGTCACGAAGCCCCCATCCAGCTTGTGCGAGCCAGTCAGACCGGACTGGATACCGACACCTTCGATCAGACTGTCCGCGACTGGATGCACACCGCTCGACATCCCACCACCAACAAGCCCTTCACTGGCATGGTCTACCAGCCCATGCTGGAGCTGCTGGCGTACCTGGAGGAGAACGGATTCAAGAACTTTATTGTCTCGGGCGGCGGCATCGACTTTATGCGCCCATGGACCGAGGCGGTATACGGCATTCCGCCGGAGCGCGTGGTAGGCAGCCGCGTCAGCAAGCACCTGGAAGTACACGACGGCGTGGTGCGGGTGATGCATGAGGGCACGCTGGAATTCAACGACGACAAGGAAGGCAAGCCCCTTGGCATCAGCCAGCACATTGGCCGTCGCCCCATCGCCGCTTTCGGCAACTCTGACGGCGATCTGCAAATGCTGCAGTGGACCACCGCCGGAGAGGGCCCACGTCTCGGCGTCATCATCCATCACACCGACGCGGAGCGCGAATGGGCCTACGATAGAGACTCAGCCATTGGCACCCTGAATGAAGCATTGAATCAGGCGCCGCAGCGCGGCTGGACCGTCGTCGACATGAAGCAGGACTGGAAACAGGTTTTCCCCGACTGAACCGGCGCATGTCGCATGGGCATAAAAAAACCCGGCCAGAGCCGGGTTTTTTTATGCATCACAAACGGGTTATCAAACCCCGCTTGCCTCCGCAGCTTCTACGTCCTTCATGGACAGCTTGATACGACCGCGGTTGTCCACGTCCAGTACCAGCACCTTCACTTCCTGACCTTCCTGCAGCACGTCGGTTACCTTCTCGATACGCTCGTTGGCGATTTGCGAGATGTGAACCAGACCGTCCTTGCCCGGCAGGATGTTGACGAAAGCGCCGAAGTCCACAATACGCTCGACCTTGCCGGTGTAGACCTTGCCGATTTCCGCTTCAGCAGTGATGGCATCAACGCGCGCTTTGGCCGCGTTGGCAGCATCTTTGCTGGCCGCGAAGATCTTGACCATGCCGTCGTCGGTGATGTCGATGGACGCACCAGTCTCGTCGCAAATGCCACGGATGGTCGCGCCGCCCTTGCCGATCACGTCGCGGATCTTCTCAGGATCGATCTTCATGCTCAGCATGGTCGGTGCGTTGGAAGAGATTTCCTTGCGCGACTCAGGCAGTACTTCGTTCATCTGCTTGAGGATGTGCAGGCGCGCTTCGTGCGCCTGACCCAGAGCGATTTCCATGATCTCTTCGGTGATGCCGTTGATCTTGATGTCCATCTGCAGCGCAGTAACACCCTTCTCGGTACCGGCTACCTTGAAGTCCATGTCGCCCAGGTGATCTTCGTCACCCAGGATGTCGGTCAGTACAGCGAACTTCTCGCCTTCTTTAACCAGACCCATGGCGATACCGGCAACCGGTGCTTTCATCGGCACGCCAGCGTCCATCAGCGCCAGAGAGGCGCCACAAACGGAAGCCATGGAGCTGGAACCGTTGGACTCGGTGATTTCGGAAACCACACGGATGGAGTACGGGAACTGCTCCATGTCGGGCATGACAGCCTGCACACCGCGACGGGCCAGGCGGCCGTGACCGATTTCGCGACGGCCAGTGCCGCCCATACGACCACACTCACCCACAGAGTAGGGAGGGAAGTTGTAGTGGAACATGAAGGGCTCTTTGCGCTCGCCTTCCAGCATGTCCAGCAGCTGAGAGTCACGGGCAGTACCCAGGGTGGTGACAACCAGCGCCTGCGTTTCGCCACGGGTGAACAGCGCAGAACCGTGAGTGCGGTCCAGCACGCCAACCTCGATGTTCAGCGGGCGGACAGTCTTGGTGTCACGGCCGTCGATACGCGGGTTGCCGTTAACGATGCTCTCACGCACGGTGCGGTATTCGATCTCGCCGAACACGTCTTTGACTTCACCGGCAGCGAACTTGCCTTCTTCTTCGCCAGACAGCGCAGCAACAGCCTGGTCGCGCAGCTCGCCCAGACGAGCGTAACGCTCCTGCTTGTTGACGATGGTGTAGGCGTCAGCGATGCCAGCACCAAACTCGCCCTTGATGGCGTTGATCAGCGCGGTGTTCTCAGCAGGAGCCTGCCAGTCCCAAGCCGGCTTACCAGCTTCAGCAGCGAATTCCTTGATGGCAGCGATGGCGCCCTGGAATTCCATGTGAGCGAACAGTACCGCGCCCAGCATCTGGTCTTCGGTCAGTTCCTGTGCTTCGGACTCAACCATCAGTACCGCTTCTTCGGTACCGGCAACGACCATGTCCAGACGGGAGGTGGCCAGCTCTTCGTAGGTCGGGTTCAGCACGTAACCGCGCTGATCGTCGAAGGCAACACGGGCTGCACCAATCGGGCCGCCAAACGGCACGCCGGAGATGGCCAGGGCAGCGGAGGTACCGATCATGGCAGCGATGTCCGGATCGGTGGTCTTGTCGGTGGACACTACGGTGCAGACAACCTGCACTTCGTTCATGAAGCCTTCGGCGAACAGCGGGCGGATCGGACGGTCGATCAGGCGCGAGGTCAGGGTCTCTTTCTCGGAGGGACGGCCTTCACGCTTGAAGAAACCACCGGGGATACGGCCAGCGGCGTAGGTCTTCTCGATGTAGTGCACAGACAGAGGGAAGAAATCACGACCAGCTTCGGGCTGCTTGGCGGCCACTACGGTGACCAGAACGCTGACAGCGTTGTCGATGCTGACCAGAACGGCACCGGAAGCCTGGCGAGCAATGCGGCCTGTTTCCATGGTAACGGTGCTGTTGCCTAACTTGAATTGCTTAATAACCGGTTTCACGGTGTCTTCTCTCTCTTCTTTGCCTTTGGGGGAAACTCTGGGCATGGCCGGGAATCGGACCCGGCCATGTCCAAACGGGGCTGGTCTTAGCGACGCAGACCCAGACTGCTGATCAAAGCGCTGTAACGAGACAGGTCTTTCGACTTCAGGTAGTCCAGCAGCTTGCGGCGCTGGTTAACCATGCGAATCAGACCACGACGGGAGTGGTGATCCTTCTTGTTGTCCTTGAAGTGGCCTTGCAGCTTGTTGATGTTTGCAGTCAACAGAGCTACCTGGACTTCCGGAGAACCGGTATCACCTTCACCGCGCTTGTACTCGGCAACGATTGCAGCTTTTTCTTCAACACTCAGTGACATCTCGTATTTCCTCTGAGGTAACAGGCCGGGAGCAGTTCTCCCGTGTTTTAAATCGAGGCATGACCGTGCCTGTTGACAGCCACCCTCGTGGTGACCCGTTTTCGGGTCAACTCCAACGCCGAATCATACTCCCGAATGACCGGGGATTCAGCCCAATTCTGCATTGTCGCCTGCGCTGCAGGCGACCGCTCGTCAGGGCTCGAAACGCAGCAGGCGTTTCGGTGCCACGCGAGCATCATCCGTCATCTCGCCAATACCCAGAAAACGACCACTGGCATCGCGTAAACGCACCTTGCCAAAGGCAGGGCTACCCGGCACCCGCACGGCCTGGCCGTGGTTCAGGTAGTAGGCAGTCTGCTCGGTAAGGTCCAGCACCGGCCAGTCTTCCAGACCGCTGTCCATGGGCAGCAGCAAGTGGTCCAGTGCTTCGGCGCCGCCCTCGGCGTGCAGCGCCTCAAGGGCTTCAAGGGTAACCGATTGGGTCAGGTCAAAGGGGCCTGCCTTGATGCGGCGCAGCGCCGCAACATGGGCGCCACAACCCAAGGCTGCACCGATATCCTCAACCAGGCTGCGAATATAGGTGCCTTTGCTGCAATGCACTTCCAGCTGTAGGCGATCGCCTTCGAGCCCAAGCACTTTGAGATCGCTGATGGTGATGGTGCGCGCCTTGCGCTCAATGGTTTCGCCGGCACGGGCCAGCTTGTACAGCGGCTGACCTTCGTGCTTGAGCGCCGAGTACATCGGCGGTACCTGATCAATCTCGCCGGTAAAGCGCGGCAACAGCGCCTCGACATCGGCCAGAGTGACGTTGACCGGTTTCATCTCCAGCACGTCGCCTTCAGCATCGCCGGTCGCCGTGGTCATACCCAGGCGCGCTTCGGTGATGTAGGCCTTGTCGGCATCCAGCAGATATTGGGAGAACTTGGTTGCCTCACCCAGGCACAGCGGCAACACGCCGGTCGCCAAGGGGTCCAGACTACCCGTGTGCCCGCCTTTGGCGGCATTGAACAACCAGCGCACCTTTTGCAGGGCCGCATTGGAGCTCATGCCCAGGGGTTTGTCGAAAATCAGGATGCCGTCAATCGCACGGCGCTTGCTCTTCGCTCCGGCCACCCGTTACTCCTTGTCGCCGTCGCCGTGCTGGCGATCTTCCGCTACCGCACGCTCGATCAGCGAGGACAGGTGCGCACCGCGGCGAATGCTCTCGTCATACTGAAAGTGCAGGCTCGGAATCGTCCGCAGCTTCATGGTGCGACCCAGCAGCATGCGCAGGTAGCCCGACGCATCCTTGAGGATCTCCAGATTGAGTGCAATGTCTTCCGCGCTATCGCGGTTCATCAGGGTGATAAACACCTTGGCATGGGACATGTCGCGACTGACTTCAACCGCCGTCACGGTCACCATTCCCAAACGCGGGTCACGCACCTCACGCTGGATCAGCTGCGCCAGTTCGCGCTGCATCTGATCTGCCACCCGCTGGGTACGACTGTATTCTTTTGCCATAGTAACCATCTCAAGCAACAAACTCCGGGCTGCCAGGCAGACCGGAGTTTGTCGCACATATCAGGCGGCGCCCGGATGGGCCACCGCTGTCACATTACAGACTGCGCTGTACCTGAACACGCTCGAAGACCTCGATACGGTCGCCGGCACGCACGTCGTTGTAGTTCTTGACGCCGATACCGCACTCCATACCGTTACGGACTTCGCCAACGTCGTCCTTGAAGCGGCGCAGGGATTCCAGCTCGCCTTCGTAGATAACAACGTCTTCACGCAGTACGCGAATCGGGCGGTTGCGGTGCACAGTACCTTCGATGACCATACAGCCGGCCACCGCGCCAAACTTCGGCGAACGGAACACGTCACGCACTTCGGCAACACCCAGAATCTGCTCGCGAACGTCGCTGCCGAGCATACCGGACAGAGCCTTCTTCACATCATCAATGATCTCGTAGATGACGCTGTAGTAACGCAGGTCCAGACCTTCGGTCTCGATGATCTTACGGGCAGCGGCGTCAGCACGGACGTTGAAGCCGAAGACCACGGCATTGGAGGCCAGTGCCAGGTTGGCGTCGGTTTCGGTGATACCACCCACGCCGCCGGAGACGATCTTGACCTGTACTTCGTCGTTGCCCAGCTCGGACAGCGAGCCTTGCAGCGCTTCCAGCGAGCCGCGTACGTCGGCCTTGATAACGATGTTGAGAGTCTTCTTCTCGTCCTGGCCCATGTTCTCGAACATGTTTTCCAGCTTGGCAGACTGCTGACGCGCCAGCTTGATCTCGCGGAACTTGCCCTGACGGAACAGTGCCACTTCGCGGGCCTTCTTCTCGTCAGCAACCACGTTCAGCTCGTCACCGGCGTCCGGCGTGCCATCCAGACCGAGGATCTCGACCGGAATGGACGGGCCTGCTTCCTTGATCGGCTGACCGTTCTCATCCAGCATGGCGCGCACACGGCCGTAGTTCACCCCGGCGAGCACGACGTCACCCTGACGCAGGGTACCGTTCTGCACCAGCACGGTAGCGACGGGGCCGCGGCCCTTGTCCAGACGAGACTCAACCACCACACCGCGACCCGGAGCAGATGGCTGCGCCTTGAGCTCAAGAACTTCAGCCTGCAACAGGACCGCTTCGAGCAGCTCTTCGATACCGGTACCGGCCTTGGCCGAGACGGGAACGAACATGGTGTCGCCGCCCCACTCTTCCGGAATCACATCACGGGCTGCCAGATCGTTCTTGATACGGTCCGGATCAGCCTCTTCCTTATCGATCTTGTTGATCGCAACCACGATCGGCACACCGGCCGCCTTGGCGTGCTGGATAGCTTCTTCGGTTTGCGGCATGACGCCATCGTCGGCGGCAACCACCAGAATCACGATGTCGGTAGCCTTGGCACCGCGGGCACGCATGGCGGTAAAGGCCGCGTGACCGGGGGTGTCCAGGAAGGTCACCATGCCGCGATCGGTTTCTACGTGGTAGGCACCAATGTGCTGAGTAATACCACCAGCCTCACCGGAAGCCACCTTGGCGCGACGGATGTAGTCGAGCAGCGAGGTCTTACCGTGGTCAACGTGACCCATGACGGTAACAACCGGTGCGCGGCTCAGCTCTTCACCCTCGTGGTGCATGGACTCGACCAGCTTGTCTTCCAGGTCGCTCTCGCGAACCTGCTTGACCTTGTGGCCCATGTCTTCTGCAACGATCGCAGCAGTATCCTGATCCAGCACCTGGTTGATGGTAACCATGGTGCCATTCTTGAACATGTACTTGATGACCTCGGCCGCCTTGACCGACATCTTCTGCGCCAGCTCGGCAACGGTGATGGTTTCACCAATCACCACTTCACGCACGACCGGACCGGAAGGCTTCTCGAAGCCATGCTGATTGCGCTTCTTGGCCTTCAGCTTGCCACCACCACCACGACGGCGGCTGTCGCTGTCGTCATCGACCGACATGCGCGGTGCGTTGCGGGCCTTGTCCTTGCCACCGTGCCCACCGGCACGCTTGCGGCTGCGCTGCTCTTCCTCATCACGGGATTTGCGACGCGCTTCTTCTTTCTTCTTGTGATGCTCGGCCGGAGCCGGGTCTGCAGCCGGGGCCGGCGCCGGAGCAGCTTCAGCCACAGCAACCTCCGCCTCTTTGGCGGCAGCAACAGCGGCAGCATCGGCCTGACGCTTGGCTTCAGCCTGAGCTGCATCAGCCTCGCGCTGGGCCGCTTCTTCGGCTTTGCGCTTGGCTTCGGCTTCGGCCGCCTGCTGGCGCGCCTCTTCGGCTGCACGCAGCTGCTCCAGCTCGCGCTGACGCTCGGCTTCGAGGTCCGCCGGCTCGCGCTTGACGTAAGTACGCTTCTTGCGCACTTCTACGTTTACTGTCTTGCTGCCAGCTACTTTCAAGGTGCTAACCGTTTTGCGCTTGAGGGTAATCTTGCGCGGCTCAGAGCCGGAATCACCATGGGCGTTCTTCAGATACGCCAGCAGCGCCTGCTTTTCATCATCACTGACTGCCTGCGCAGGACCGGTCTGGGACAGACCTGCTTCCTGCATCTGTTGCAGCAGGCGCTCTACCGGAGTACCTACTTCATCAGCCAATTGTTTGACCGTCACTTCCGCCATTCACTTCTCTCCTCAGTCGGGTCCGTGCGTCACCGCAGGGGGAATCTCGTCGAGTCCGACCGGTTATTCAAACCAGGGGGCGCGGGCTGCCATGATTAGAGCCGCAGCACGCTCTTCATCGATACCTTCGATGTCGAGCAGATCGTCAACAGACTGCTCGGCCAGATCCTCCATTGTCAGGATGCCGCCAGCGGCCAGCTGGAACGCCAGCGCTCGGTCCATACCGTCCATGTTCAGCAGGTCGTCAGCCGGCTGGGCATCTTCCAATTTTTCCTCGTTGGCGATGGCCTTGGTCAGCAGGCGATCTTTGGCACGAGCACGCAGCTCGTTGACGATATCCTCGTCAAAGCCATCGATCTCCATCAGTTCTTCCATCGGTACGTAGGCCACCTCTTCCAAGGTGGTGAAACCCTCTTCAACCAGCATCTGTGCGACTTCTTCGTCTACATCCAGCTCATCGACAAAGTTGCGCAGAATGTCGCCAGTCTCGGCTTCTTGCTTGGCGCGGATGTCATCCTCGGTCATCACGTTCAGGGTCCAGCCGGTCAGCTGGCTGGCCAGGCGAACGTTCTGACCGCTGCGACCAATGGCCTGCGCCAGGTTGTCTTCAGCGACAGCCAGATCGATGGTCTGGGTGTCTTCATCGAGAATGATGGAGGCGATTTCCGCCGGCGCCATCGCGTTGATCACAAATTGCGCCAGGTTGTCGTCCCACAGAACGATGTCGACGCGCTCACCGCACAGCTCGCCGGATACCGCCTGAACACGCGAGCCGCGCATGCCGATACAGGCACCCTGCGGATCGATACGCTTGTCCTTTGAGCGAACGGCGATCTTGGCGCGCGAACCCGGATCGCGGGCAGCACCCATGACTTCGATCAGCTCTTCGGCAATTTCCGGCACTTCGATACGGAACAGCTCAATGATCATTTCCGGACAGGCGCGCGACAGCACCAGCTGAGGGCCACGGTTCTCGGTGCGAATATCCTTGAGCAGGGCACGGATACGGGTGCCGGAGCGGAAGGTTTCACGCGGGATCATTTCTTCGCGTGGCAGCACTGCTTCGGCGTTGTTACCCAGATCAACGATCACGCTGTCGCGGGTAACCTTCTTCACGGTGCCGCTGATGATGTCGCCCAGGCGATCGCGATAAGCGTCTACTACCTGCGCCCGCTCAGCCTCACGCACTTTTTGTACGATGACCTGCTTGGCGATCTGGGCAGCAATACGACCAAACTCGACCGACTCGATCTTTTCTTCGGTGACGTCGCCAATAGTCAGAGCGGCGTCACGCTCCTGCGCCTGATCCAGGGTCAACTGGATATCCGGATCATCAAAGTCTTCGTCAGCCACAACGGTCCAGCGACGGAAGGTGTCGTAGTCGCCAGTGTGCCGGTTGATCGACACGCGCACGTCTACTTCGTCTTCGTAACGCTTTTTAGTCGCCGTCGCCAACGCCAGCTCCAGCGCTTCGAAGATAACTCCGGGTGGAACACCCTTCTCGTTGGAAACGGATTCCACAACCAGCAACACTTCTTTGCTCATCGTATGCCTCGCCTAACGCCATCCATTGGGCTGTGCAGCCCGAAATTTGCTCAAAAACGCGGAATGATATTGCCCTTGTCGATCCAGTCGACAGGCAGCAGGTACTCGTGATCATCTACCTGCAAGACGACTTCATCACCTTCCACGCCGCGAATTACACCCTGAAAATTGCGCCGCCCCTCATAGGGCGAGCGCAGTCTGATCTTGGCCTGCTCTCCTACATAGGCTGCGTACTGCTCCAGACGAAACAGCGGCCGATCCATACCAGGAGACGAGACTTCCAGGGTGTAGTCACCTGAAATCGGGTCTTCCACGTCCAGTACCGCACTGGCCTGCCGACTGACGGCAGCACAAGCCTCAACGCTCACCCCTTCCGGGTGATCTATATAGACGCGCAACAGGGTGTGCTTACCCTGGGACAGGTATTCAATACCCCAGCAGCTGTAGCCCAAGGCCTCGACCACCGGGACCAGCAGGGCCTCCAACTCAGTGACTTTGCCGGACACATTCACCGCCTGTTTGTTGCATGAATAAAAAATGGGCCTAAAAGCCCATCGTTGAGTCTGGCCACTTCGCACAAGCGAAGCCCAGAGACCAATGCCGAAACCGACATATAGCTAACAAAAAGCCCCTGAAAAGGGGCCTTTTGAGACTGGTTGCGGGGGCAGGATTTGAACCTACGACCTTCGGGTTATGAGCCCGACGAGCTACCAGACTGCTCCACCCCGCGTCGAATCTAGGGCGTGAATTATACGCGCAGAAGCCTCACAAGACAACCGGCGTAAACCACCCCTGAAAAGAACAGGGCCTGTTGAACCAGGCCCTTATTTTGATTGGTGCGGAAGATGGGACTCGAACCCATACACCCTAAGGCACTACCCCCTCAAGATAGCGTGTCTACCAATTCCACCACTTCCGCAAAACTTTTTACTACCGCAGCCAGTTCTTACTCAGCTGCCGGCGGCACTTCCTCGCCCAGTGTCTCAGGGACGTCACTCGGCGCCACATCCTGTTCCAGCACCGGCACATCTTCGTCCAACACCGGTGCAGGCTCAGCCTGCTCAATCTGCAGCGCAGGTGACGGCAAACCCGCCTCAACCGCTGCATCCGCCTTGTGACTGGCGTAGTAAGCCAGACCCAGGGAGGTGAGGAAAAACACAGTCGCCAGAATCGCGGTAACACGACTCAGGAAATTGCCAGACCCCTGACTGCCGAACACGGTCCCGGACGCGCCAGCACCGAAGGACGCACCGGCTTCGGCACCCTTGCCCTGCTGCATCAGAACCAAACCAACCAGGGCAATAGCCACCAGCAGGTGCAGTACTACAATCACGGTCTCAATCATTACACTCGTCCAGCGGCGCGAGCGATCGCGCCGAACTCTTCTGCATTGAGAGAGGCTCCACCAATCAGCCCCCCATCGATATCCGGCATGGCAAACAACGCTTCGGCGTTCTCGCCTTTCACGCTGCCACCGTAAACTATCTGCACCTTGCGCGCCTGCTCATCATCAAGCATGGCGAGCCGTGCGCGAATCATGGCGTGCACATCCTGAGCTTGCTCAGGGGTTGCCGTCAAGCCGGTGCCGATCGCCCAAACAGGCTCATACGCCACCACACCTTCAGCCAAACCACCCACACCAAACACATCCAGTACTGCCTGCAACTGACGACCTACCACTTCAGCCGTTTGCCCCGCATCACGCTCAGCCTGGGTTTCACCAACACAGAGCACAGGACGCAAACCACTGGCCAACGCGGCAGCAAACTTGCGGCAGACCACATCATCAGTCTCGCCAAACAGCGAACGACGCTCAGAGTGTCCAACCAGAACGTAAGCGCAACCTGCGTCGCGCAACTGGGCGGGCGAGATCTCACCCGTCAAAGCTCCAGGCTCAGCCTGAGCAGCACACACCTGACCACCCACCTGAATTGGCGTACCCTGCAATTGCTCGCAACAGCGATCAACATACAGCGCCGGAGGAGCAACCATCAGCTCAACCCCTTCAGGCCATTCTTGCGCAGCCAAGCCTTGCAGCAGGGCGTCTACAGACTGCCGTGAACCGTGCATTTTCCAGTTACCGGCGACTAGTGGACGTCGCATGCCATACCTCTCTGCCCAAGCGGGCGCCAATCTTAACCAAGTTGCATCAGCGACACAACCGACTTTTTTACCCGCCGCACACCTGGGTTACAACAGCCGCCAACGCGCTCGCTTCCTGCTCGACCTTGGCGGCATCCTGACCCTCGACCATGACCCGTACCAGCGGCTCGGTACCAGACAGACGCAACAGCACGCGCCCCGCACCCGCCAACCTGGACTCCGCCTCGGCAACAGCCTGCTTCACCGCCGGATTTTCTGTCGGCGACGCCTGGCCTGGCGCATAGCGCACGTTAATCAACTTCTGCGGGCACTTCTGCATGCAACTGCGCGCCTGCGCAAGACTTTGCTCGCTACGCTGCAGCGCCTTGAGCACTTGCAGCGCGGCAATGATGCCGTCCCCGGTCGAGGTATGGTGCAAACAGACTATGTGACCTGACGACTCACCACCTACCAGCCAGCCGCGCTCACGCAGCTCAGCCATAACGTAGCGATCCCCGACCTTGGCGCGCACAAAGGGAATACCCTGCTCCTTCAGCGCAAGCTCCAGACCGAGATTACTCATCAAGGTACCCGCTACGCCGCCATTGAGTATCCCGCGCCTCTGCATATCGAGGGCAATGATACACAGCAGCTCATCGCCATCCACCTCTTCGCCGGCGTGATCCACCATCAAAACGCGATCACCGTCACCGTCAAACGCGATACCCAGATCGGCCCCTTCACGCAAGACAGCCGCCCGCAGCGCCGCCATATCAGTCGAGCCGTGCCCCGCATTTATATTCAACCCATCCGGGCTGGCGCCAATCACCACGACTTCTGCCCCCAACTCTCGAAAGACGCTCGGCGCCACCTTGTAGGTCGCACCGTGTGCGCAGTCGAGCACCAGCTTCACCCCCTTGAAGCTGGTACTGGTTGGAACACTGCTTTTACAAAACTCGATATAACGGCCAGCGGCATCCTCTACCCGGGTAACTTTGCCCAAGGCAGCCGAGTCGACCACGTTCATCGGGCTGTCGACCAGGCGCTCGATTTCAAGCTCAAGGCTGTCTGGCAACTTGCTGCCGGCACCCGAGAAGAACTTGATGCCGTTATCGTAAAAGGGGTTATGAGAGGCGCTGATGACAATGCCCACATCAGCCATAAAGGTACGCGTCAAATAGGCAATCGCAGGGGTAGGCATGGGGCCAAGCAGCTGAACCTGGGCACCCGCCGCCGACAACCCTGCCTCCAGCGCCGACTCGAACATATAGCCGGAGATCCGTGTGTCCTTGCCGATAATGACTCGACAGGCACCGTGATGCCGAAAAGCAGTCCCAACAGCCCAACCGAGCTTGAGCATGAACTCAGGCGTAATCGGCGCATCACCGACACGCCCACGAATGCCATCGGTTCCAAAATAGCGTTTTTCCATGGACTGACTCTTATTATGAAAGTTGTGACTGCCGGGCCTGACGCACCGCTTGCGCCATAGCAACGACATCCCGGGTAGCGGCAACGTCGTGCACCCGAATAATGCCCGCGCCCGCATCTACCGCCAGGGCAGCCAAAGCCAGGCTGCCGTAAAGGCGCTGATCGACGGGCCGGTCAAGCACCTGACCAATCATACTCTTGCGCGACACCCCGACCAGCACCGGCAACCCTTGTGGGCGCAGGTCAGACAGGCGTGCAAACAACTGCAGATTGTGCTCCAGCGACTTACCAAAGCCGAACCCTGGGTCCAGCACCAGACGCTCACGGGCAATACCGGCACCTTCGCACACCTCGACCCGCGCCTGCAGATACGCATTTACTTCGTCGAGGACACTGGCATAACGCGGCGCAAGCTGCATTGAGTCAGGCTCACCCTGGCGATGCATGAGACAGACCGGCAACCCGGTAGCCCGCGCTGCCTCAAGCGCCCCCTCGCGCTCGAGCGCGCGCACATCATTGATCAGCCCGGCACCTGCTGCGGCAGACGCGGTCATGACCTCAGGGGAGCTGGTATCGACCGAAATCACCACATCAAACTGCGACGCGATGGCCTCGACCATTGGCACCACGCGCTCAAGCTCCTGCTCTACCGGCACGGGCACCGCACCCGGGCGGGTGGACTCACCACCGACATCAATCAGAGCGGCTCCATCCGCGACCATCTGCTCCACGTGCCGCAGCGCAGCGTCGCGCTGGTTGAAGCGCCCGCCATCGGAGAAAGAGTCCGGAGTGACATTGAGAATGCCCATGATCTGGGCGCGAGAAAGGTCAAGCTCCCGATTGCCGCAGAGCAACCGGGAGCAGCTGGAGCTTGAGCTCATTACAGAATCAATGCTCCCCGGCCGGCCCACCGATCGGGCCTGCGCCCTTGGAAGCCTCATCGGGCTTGCTGTCGCCACCCTCGTCGCTGGTGACAATAGCGCCCGGACCGGACTTGCCATCACCCTGCCAGTCTTTCGGCTCGCGGGGCGCACGGCCAGCCATGATGTCGTCGATCTGCTGGGTGTCGATGGTTTCGTACTTCATCAACGCTTCAGCCATCATATCCAGCTTGTCGCGGTTCTCGTCCAGCAGGCGGCGCGCCGTGCCGTAGCACTCATCGATGATGCGGCGCACCTCTTCATCAATCTGTTTGGCCGTTTCACCGGACACACCAGACAACCCACCACCGCCAGAGCGACCCAGGTAGCCCTGATCTTCCTCTTCAGCGTACTGCAGCGGGCCAAGCTTCTCGGACAAGCCCCACTTGGTCACCATATTCTTGGCCAGCTGGGTTGCCCGCATGATGTCATTCGATGCACCGGTGGTCACACCGTCAAAGCCCAGCGTCATTTCCTCGGCAATACGGCCACCGAACAGCGAGCAGATCTGACTGGTCAGCGCGCGCTTGGACAGGCTGTAGCGATCTTCTTCCGGCAGGAACATGGTCACACCCAGCGCACGACCGCGCGGAATGATGGTGACCTTGTAGACCGGGTCATGCTCGGGCACCAGACGCCCGACAATGGCATGACCGGACTCGTGGTAGGCCGTGTTCAGCTTTTCCTTGTCGGACATGACCATCGACTTGCGCTCGGCGCCCATCATGATCTTGTCTTTGGCCA
>MDTD01057704.1_pt1 | contig 14819 bp, 15 predicted proteins | sample 811221 | NCBI WGS metagenome assembly MDTD01 (sample SAMN05326646, study PRJNA326480) | marine metagenome | isolation source: seawater | place: Pacific Ocean: South West | collected 2011
GCAACACTTTTTCCATTAACCATTTGCTTAATTTCAGGGTCTGCGCCTAAACGACCTATTAATTGTACTTTATTTAAACTTCCTGCCATAATAATTTTGAATAAATTTTGATTTATTATTTTTTAAAAGTGATTATTTATATCATAATTAGCTTATAAATATAAGGAGTATGTTATTTAAAGGAAAAAACATGTTGAAAAAAATCGTTGTAAAAGGTGCCAAAGAACACAACTTAAAAAACGTTTCTCTAGAGATACCAAAAGAGAAATTAGTTGTTATAACTGGTCTTTCTGGATCAGGAAAATCTTCTTTAGCTTTCGATACAATATATGCCGAAGGGCAAAGAAGATATGTGGAAAGTCTTTCATCTTATGCAAGACAATTTCTTGATAAAATGAAAAAACCAAAAGTTGATTTAATCGAGGGTTTAAGCCCCGCTATATCTATAGAGCAAAAAAATACTTCAAAAAATCCAAGGTCGACAGTAGCAACAGTAACTGAAATTTATGACTATATGAGAGTTTTATTTGCAAGAGTAGGTATTCCCTATTCGCCTTTTACGGGTAAACCAATAGTTTCACAGTCAATAAGTGAAATGGTTGATAAAATAAAAAAGCTACCTAAAGATAGTACGATATTTCTTCTAGCGCCCATAGTAAGAGGTAGAAAAGGTGAATATAAAAAAGAAATTTTAAACTACAAAAAAAGAGGCTTTACAAAAATTAAGGTTAATGGAAAATATCTTAATATAGATGAATTTCCAAATTTAAATAAAAAACTTAAACATGAAATTTCTATAATTGTAGATAGAGTAATACTTAATTCCAGTCTAGGAAATAGATTAGCTGATAGTGTTGAAACGGCAATTAATCTTTCCAATGGATTACTCGTAGTTGAATATGAAAATGAAACATTGCCAAAAAAATTTAGAAAACGTGAAAGCATAACTTTTTCTTCAAAATTTTCATGCCCAGAAAGCGGTTTTACTATCGAAGAAATTGAACCAAGACTTTTCTCATTTAATTCTCCTTATGGTGCGTGTGAGGAATGTGAGGGTATAGGTCACAATCTAAACGTTGACCCAAATCTTGTTGTTTCAGATCCAAAAAAAAGTCTTCAAGAAGGTGTGATTGAACCTTGGGCTAAATCTACCTCCCTTTATTACGCACAAACTTTAGTATCAATTGCACGACATTATAAAATATCAATGACAGACTCTTGGAAAAAAATCCCAAAAAAAATTCAGGATATAATTTTATACGGGTCGGATGAAGAAGAGATTAAATTTTCTTACGATGATGGATATGAGTCTTACAGCACTAAAAAAACTTTTGAAGGTGTAGTAAATAACCTTGAGAGACGTTATCTAGAAACTGATAGTGAGTGGAAAAGAGAAGAAATATCCCAGTATCAAAGCGAAACAGCTTGTGAAAAATGTAATGGCATGAGGCTAAAAGATGAAGCTCTTTGTGTAAAAATAAATTCTTTAAATATAAGCGAAGTTACAGAAAAATCAATTGATGATGCTCAAAAATGGTTTGAAAATTTACAAAATGTTTTAACTGAACGCGAAAATAAAATAGCTCAACATATTTTAAAAGAGATAAATGAAAGATTAAACTTTTTACTAAATGTTGGATTAAATTATTTAACATTGTCTAGAGAGTCAGGCACCTTATCCGGAGGTGAAGCACAAAGAATTAGATTAGCCTCTCAAATTGGTTCAGGCCTCACTGGAGTTTTATATGTATTGGATGAGCCTTCAATTGGTTTGCATCAAAGAGATAACAAAAAATTAATTAAAGCTTTAAAAAAATTGAGAGATCTTGGTAATACAGTAATTGTGGTTGAACACGACATTGAAACTATGGAAAATTCAGATCACATAATTGATATAGGGCCTGAAGCTGGATTAAATGGAGGGCAAATTGTTGCTGATGGAACAGTAAAGGAAATTATTACTAATCAAAAAAGTATAACTGGTGATTATTTATCAGGTAAAAAATTTATTGCTATACCAAAAAAAAGAAGAACAGCGAAGAATGGAAGATTTATTGAAATCAGTGGAGCTAGTGGAAATAATTTAAAAAAAGTAAATTTAAAAATACCTGTAGGAACTTTTACTTGTGTAACTGGAGTTTCAGGAAGTGGGAAATCAACTTTAATTTTACATACTCTATATAATGCTTTCAATTTAATGTTAAATAAAAATAAAAGTCGTAAAGTTCCAAAAGCTTTCACTGGATTTAAGGGAACTGAACTAATTGATAAGATAATAGATATCGATCAATCACCAATTGGAAGAACACCTAGATCAAACCCTGCTACCTACACTGGCGCTTTTGGACCTATTAGAGAGTGGTTCGCTGGATTACCTGAGTCAAAAGCTAGAGGTTATAAAGTCGGAAGATATTCATTCAATGTTAAAGGTGGAAGATGTGAGACGTGTGAAGGAGATGGAGTAATAACTTATGAAATGCATTTTTTACCTGATGTTTTCATTCCATGTGATACTTGTAAAGGAGCTAGATATAATAGGGAAACATTAGAGATCAGATTTAAAAATAAAAATATTGCTGACATTTTAGATATGACAGTTGATGAAGGATGTGAATTCTTTGAAAATATACAAAATATTAGATCTAAATTAATTACATTAAAACACGTTGGTTTAGGTTATATGAAAATTGGCCAGCAGGCTACAACATTGTCTGGAGGTGAAGCGCAAAGAATAAAACTTGCAAAAGAATTATCTAAAAGACCTACGGGACGAACCCTATATATATTAGATGAGCCAACTACAGGGTTACATTCACACGATATAAAAAAATTATTGGAAATTCTTCAAGCATTTGCAAATACTGGAAATACAGTAGTTGTAATTGAACATAATTTAGATGTTATAAAAACTGCTGACCATATTATTGATATGGGTCCCGAAGGTGGAGTAAATGGTGGAAAAATTATTGCAGAGGGCACACCTGAAAAAGTTTCGACAGTAAAAGAGAGTTATACTGGAAAATTCATTAAAGAATTATTAGGTGATAGTTCTATGAAAAAAACCGCTTGAGATTAAAAAATTAAAACATAAAAACAATCATTACAAATATATTACAATCATTATCTATGGTAACTGCTCAAAATTTTACTAATTTTTAAGGAACTATTTTTTCTTCCTCTTTTTCTATCGTTTTATAACTCACTTTAAAATATTTTAAAATTGGCGACGCTACAAATATTGAGGAGTAAGTTCCTATTAAAACTCCTAAAATCATTGCAAAGGAAAAACCTCTTAAAATTTCACCACCTAAAATAAATATTGAAAATAAAGCAAGTAAAGTAGTTATAGATGTAATAATTGTACGAGAAAGAGTTTCATTTATAGATAAATTTGCAATATCGGCAATGTTTAATTTATGGAACTTACCTAAATTTTCTCTTATTCTATCGTATATTACTACAGTATCGTTCATTGAATAACCTACAATAGTAAGAACTGCTGCAATAATTGAAAGATTTATTTCTAGAGACAAAAGAGAAAATATTCCAAGTGTAATTGTTACATCATGGAATAATGCAATAATAGATCCAATGCTAAATTGCCATTCAAACCTGATCCAAATGTAAAAAAGCATAGCTGCTAAGGATAAAGAAATAGCTGTTATGCCTGATTGTAACAATTCTGAACTTACTTTTGGACCAACATTTTCTACTCGTCTAAAGTTAACTTCATTATTTAAACCATCAGATAGTTTTTTTTTAATTTTAGGTATAAATTTATTATTATCATTTTTCTGCTCGATTTTTATTAAATAATCTCCCTCTTTACCAAATTTTTTAACATTCACGTCTCCTAAATCCATATTTTTGAGAATGCTTCTTATCGATGATGCGTTAGTATTTTCAGATCTTAATTCAATAAGTGTTCCACCCTTAAAGTCAATTCCATAATTCAATCCTTTAAAAGAAATAAGAAAAATACTAATTAAAAACAGAAATATTGAAAAAATATTTGTATAATTAAACTTTGAAGAAAAATTAAAATTTGTCATTAAATTTTGATTTCTTTGTTATTATTTAAAACAATTAATGAAGTAAGATGTCTTGCCAAAAAATATGCGGTAAATAATGTTGTGATAATGCCTATGCCTAGGGTTATAGCAAATCCTTTAACAGGTCCTGATCCAAAAGCAAATAATATTATTGCAGCAATTAAAGTAGTTATATTGGCATCTAAAACTGTAATTTTTGCTCTTGAGTATCCAGAGTCAAATGCGTGAATTGCTGATTTTTCTGTTTTTAATTCTTCTCTAATTCTTTCAAAAATTAATACATTTGCATCTACTGCCATACCAACAGTTAAAATTATTCCTGCAATACCTGGTAAGGTTAAAGTTGCTTCTAAAATCGTTAATACACCAATTAACATTAAAAGATTTGCAATCAAAGCAACATTAGCAATAATTCCAAAAATTTTGTATTTATATAACATGAATAAAATAACTAAAATAAAACCTATCAATAAAGATGTTATGCCAGATTTAATTGAGTCTTCTCCTAAATCTGGTCCAACTGTTCTTTCTTCTACCACTAGTAATGGTGTTGGCAAAGCTCCTGATCTAAGTAACAAAGCTAAATCTGTTGCATCTTGAAATGTAAAATTTCCAGATATCATACCTTTACCGGTTGTAATGGGTTCATTTATGCTTGGGGCACTTATAATTTTTCCATCTAAAATTATAGCTAATCTTTTTCCAACATTATCAGTTGTAGCCCTACCAAATTTTTGAGAGCCTAGTCTATCTAAAGTAAAAGAAACAGTTGGTTCGTTACCTTGATTTTGAATACTGGGTTGAGCGTCAATTAAATTTTCACCGCTCATTATTATCCTTTTACTTATATTTAGTTTTTCATTATTTTCAGAAATTAGTTCTTCTGTGCCAAACTCATTATTATTATCAGAAACAAGTCTAAAATTCAGTTGGGCTGTTTTTCCCAAAATAGATTTTATTCTTTCAGGATCCTTTAATCCTGGCAATTCAACTAGAATTCTTTTTTCACCCCTTTGAAGAATAGTTGGTTCTTTGGTTCCAACATCATCAATTCTTCTTCTTACAATTTCAATAGATTGCTTTAAAGCTGAATTATTAATTGTAAGCAAACCAAATTTTGAAAAAGTTATTTGAATTTCGTTATTTTTAGTCTTTATATATTCTAATTCATGAGCTCTATAATTATCAATATAAGGATTTACTGAGTTATTTTTCTTGGAATTAAACAGTAAATCAAATTTTTCAATATTATCTAACGAAAAGGATAATTTGTTTTCATTGATTTTAAAATTTTTGTAAGTAATGTCGTTATCTTTAAGAAGTTTTTTTAAAGGTATTACTTTGGCTTGAATTTTCTCCTTAACTAAACTATCAGAATTAATTTCTAATAACAAATAAGATCCGCCTTGAAGATCTAATCCTAAATTAATTTTTTTTTTTATGAATTTGCTATTTTCATTTTGGAAATTTAAAATTGAAAATAAGGCGATGATAAAAAATACAAGATAAATAGTAATAATGTTTATTTTTGAAAAATTTAACACAAAAAAGAATTATTTTTTTACTTCTTCTTTTTTAAGTAAACTTGTAATAGTAGATCTTATTACTTGAACTTTTGTATTTTCACCAATTGTGACTTCAATACGATCATCCTCCATAACTCGATCGACAATCCCAATAATACCACCGGATGTAATTACTTCATCACCTCTTTTCAATGACTCTACCATTGCTTTATGGTCTTTAACTCTTTTTTGTTGAGGTCTTATTAAAAAGAAATAAAAGATAATAAAAATTAGTATTAAGGGTATAAATTGTGCTATTCCTTGTCCACTCATTTAAAAAACAATTATATGAAAAACTTTAGATAAACAAGTAAATTATATTTAAATTTTTTCAAGATTATTCATGTATTTTTTTAATACATTTGGAATATTGATTGATCCATCTTTATTTTGATTATTTTCTAATAAAGCTATCATTACTCTTCCAACAGCCAATCCAGACCCATTCAATGTTCCTACAAAATCATTTCCATTTACAGATTTATATTTTGTTCCCATTCTTCTAGCTTGGAAAGTTCCACACGATGAACAACTAGATACCTCCCTATATTTTTTTTCTGAAGGCACCCAAGCTTCAATGTCATAAGTTTTTTCAGCACTGAAACCCATATCTCCTGAGGAAAGTAAAACCACTTGATAAGGAATTTTCAATCTTTTCAATATACTTTCTGCACAGTTAAGCATTCGATCTAATTCATCCAAGCAGTTTTTTGGCTCAACAATACTCACGAGTTCAACTTTATAAAATTGATGCTGCCTAATCATGCCTTTAGTATCTTTTCCGTAACTTCCAGCCTCTTTTCGAAAACAAGGTGTTGAAGCCACATATCTTAATGGCAAGAGATTTTTCTCTATTATTGATTTTCTTACTAAATTAGTTAAGACAACTTCTGCTGTAGGTATTAAAAATTTTTTTTGATCATCATTTTCATTTATTATTTCAAATTGGTCATCTCTAAATTTGGGTAGTTGACCTGTTCCAAACATTACATCCTCATTAACAATTAGTGGAGGTGAAATCTCTTTGTAATCAAAATCATTTGTATGTGTATCTAACATAAAGTTTATAAGTGCTCTTTCAAGTAAGGCAAATTTATCTTTAAGAACAACAAATCTTGAACCAGATAATTTAGTTGAGGTTTCAAAGTCAATACTATTATCTTTAGTGCCTAGATCTATGTGAGATTTTATTTCAAATGGAAAATTTTTAATATCACCCTCTTTTTTAATTATCTTGTTAAATTTTTCATCATTACCAATTGGTACATCTTCAAGAGCTAAATTAGGAAGTGAAAATACAATCTTATCAAACTCATTTTGACTTACTGATTGTTTTAAAGTTAATTCAGAAATTTCTTTAGAAATTTTTTTTGACTTTTCAAAATTTGATTTGTTTTTAGATTTAGATAAAATTTTTTTTTCTTGCTCTAATTTTTCTTTTTTATTAATTAATTCTCTATTTAAAGTATCTTTTTTATTAAAATTGTTAGTATCGAAATCTATATTACGATCTTTAAGTTTTTTTTTTATAATTATTTAGATTTTTTCTTAATTCCTTTAAATTATGCATCGTCTAAATTCTCTTTTTTACTTTTTTTTTCCGTAAATCTTACTGTTATTATAGATATTTCATAAAGTAATAATAAAGGTATTGCTAGACCAACTTGAGTTATTGGATCAGGAGGTGTTAGAATAGCCGCTAATGTAAAAATAATTACTATTACATATCTTCTAGTAGCTTTAAGATAATGAGAATTAACAATTCCAATTCTCGCTAATAAATTTAATAATATTGGTAATTGAAAGCTTATTCCGAATGCAAAAATTAATCTCATAATCAAAGATAAATATTCATTTACTTTAGCTTCTAATTGAATTGGTAAACTAGTATTTGTGCCCATTGTTTCAAAAGATAAAAAAAATTTAATTGCTAAAGGCATTACTAAATAATAAACAAGCATTCCGCCAAATAGAAATAGTATTGGGGTTGATATTAAATAAGGTAATAAAGCTTTTTTTTCATTTTTATATAACCCGGGGGCAATAAATTTGTAAATTTGTATTAATAAAACTGGACTTCCTAAAAAAATTGCAGAAAAAAAAGCTACTTTTAAATAAGTAATAAATGTTTCGTGTAATGCAGTAAAAATTAATCTTCTTGATATTGAATCATTTTTGACTGCTTCTGCATATGGATTAACAAGAAAAGAGTAAATATATTCAGCAAAAGTATATGATATAATAAATACAAATAAAATAAATAATAATGACTTAATTAATCTTGATCGAAGCTCAACAAAGTGACTCGCAAATGAATTATTATCACTCATTATCTTTTTGATCTTTTTCCTTTTTAATATCTGATTGATTATTTAAATCTTTTTCAATGTCAATATTTTCAGCTACTGAATTTACCTCTCTTTGGAAGCTACTTAAAGTGTTTTTCAATTTACCAAAATAAGTTCCTATTTTTTTTAAAGCTATAGGAAATTCTTTAGGCCCAAGAACTAATATCGCAATTATAACTATTGCTAAAATCTCTAACCAACCAATTTGAGGCATATAAGATTATTTATTTTCAGAATTTGAGTTATCTGAATTTTTGGGATCATTGTTTCCAGAAGAATTATCGTCTGACATGCCTTTTTTGAAACTTTTAATACCTTTAGCTAAGTCTCCCATAATGCTTGATATTTTCCCTTTACCGAATAGGATAACTACTAAAATTGCTATTATAATAATACCTGTCCAACCAATATTTCCCATTAAAAATATTATATACGATAATTTTGCCTAAATAAATACGTTTATTTTTCTTCCTCTGGAGCTTTTTTTATAGCCTCATCAATATCCTCGTAGATATTATTTTGTTTATCTGTGATAGATTGCTCTTTAAAAAATTTACCTGTGCCAAAAATTGATTTGTCTATATTAGAGGTATCAATTAATCCTGCTGTCCCAAGTTCGTCAATTGTAGGTAAATCTGATAATTTTTGAATGTTAAAATGATTTAAAAAATTTTCTGTAGTAGCATATTGGATAGGTTTGCCAGGAACATCTTTTCTACCAGCTGGTCTTACCCAATTCAATTCAAGAAGTATTTCGAGAGTATTAGCTGCAAAAGAAACACCTCTGATTTCCTCTATTTCTGATCTAGTAACTGGTTGATGATAAACTATGATTGCAAGTGTTTCTATTGTAGCTTTAGATAGCTTTTTTTGTGTAGATTTCTGCAAAGACATCATTTTTGATAAATCTTCAGCTGTTCTAAAAGACCATTTATTTTTTATACAAATCAAATTAATTCCTCGATTTTTATATAACTCTTTAATGTTGAGTAACACTTTTTTAATGTTAGTATTTGTTTGAATTCTTTTTTCAATAGTTTCTATATCTAAAGGTTCTGATGCTGCAAATAAAATAGCTTCTACCTGACGTTCTAATTTCGTTGGAGGCGAGGGAAAGTTTATAATATTATTTTTTTTTTTGTTTGCCATAAGTTAAGATTTTTTGACCATTAATTTAGCGAATTTTTTAGCTTGGGTCATTCTTATAACTCCCTCTTTTGTTAATTCAAGGCTAGCTGCAAAAATTCCTGCCATCCCAGTTCTTTTCATTTTATTTTTTAGATAAAAATTAGGAATCAATTCAAAAACATTTTTCCAATCAATTATTTTATCTAAATTATTTTTAATTTGTTTAATTCCTTCCTCAGTGGTCAAAACTGGTAATTTTGGTATATTGATATTTTGAAAAGTTTTTTGCATTTGAATCTCAGCATAACTTTTTAAAAGTTCATATAGTGAAACGTCATAAACTGGTGTTTTAATTGATCTTATTCCTCCTTTCATGCCTCTAGTAAAAATGTGAACCCCTAATCTTTTTTTTTGTAACATTTGATCTGAAAGTATCCTTATGAGTTCAAGTTTTTTAAGTTGTAATTTTAGTCTTTCGGCAACCTCTATAGCTTTAAAATCTTCATCTTTATCTTCAGGTAAAAGCAACTTGGATTTAAGGTATGCTAACCAAGTTGCCATTAATAAATACTCAGAAGCTGACTCTAGATTAATGTTTTCATTTTTTTTAATAAATATTAAAAATTGATCAGCTAACTTAGTAATAGAAATTTCTGCTAAATCAACTTTTTGAGATTTAGCTAAATCTAGAAGAACTTCTAGAGGACCGCTGTAGTTAGGAATGGTAATAGATATTTGATTTTTATGATTTGATTCCATAATTAATTTTACCTTAAAATTTTATAAATTTCTGATGTTTTTTTTGAAGTTAATTTATCAATATATGGAAGAGATTTAATCAATTTAAAGTTGTCTTTAATATTTCCTTTACAATATAAAACTAAATTACATCCAGCATCTAAAGCCTTTTTCGCATTTGTAATTAGATCATATTTAAGAGCTTTCATTGAAATGTCGTCTGACATCAATATTCCTTTAAAACCAATTTTTTTTCTTATTATATTTTTAACAATTTTTTTTGAAAAAGTTGAAACATTTTGAGGATCAATATTGGAGTAAAGTATGTGTGCGCACATTGCTAATTTAGCAGAAGTTGATTTAAATGGAAAAAAATCAATTTTATTTAATATCTTTTTATTTAAGTTAACTATCGGCAAAGTAATATGACTATCGCTATTTGTACAACCATGCCCTGGTATATGTTTAATTACAGTTATAATTTTTTCTGTATAACATCTTTTAATAGTAAATTCTCCTAAATCTCTAACTATTTCTTTTTTTTCTGAAAAACTTCTCTTTCCTATAATTTTATTAGTATTTTTTCTTAGTACATCAAGAACTGGAATAGTGTTTATATTAATTCCTAATTCTTTTAAATTCCCACATAATTTTCTTAAATAATTTCCATACAAAATTAAAGCGACATTTTTATTTTCTTTATAAATTTTTCCAAAATAATTAGCATCAAAATTATGATTAAAAATATTACTCAACCTTGAGACAGTAGAACCTTCTTCATCAATTAAAATTGGAAATTTTTTATCTCTAGTTTGTTTTTTTATATCATGGGTAAGTTTTTTTATTTGTTTTAATGAAATTATATTTCTTTTGAATAAAATTAAGCCCCACGGATTTTCTTTAGATAGTAGCAATCGCTCCTTTTTAGTTAATTTTGAACCTTTAATACTAATAATTATTGCTTTTTTTTTCATTTAGTTTTGAGTAAATTCCAGAAACCTCTTGATTTACCGTCATCAATTTTGTCAGAGAAACCATCATTAAATTCTATCACATTATTTGTGTCGTTACCTAAAATAGGTAAATTTGAAATTTTATTATTTATTATTTTATCAATATTATTTCTATTAAAATTTCTCGTTTCTATATTTTTATTAGAAGAATAATATTTATATGTAAAAATTAAAAATAAAAAAACAAATATTAAGAAAAAAATATTAATTATTTTAATCATCACATTTTTTTTGGCAAAGAAACTCCAAGAATTTTCATTCCATTTTTGATAACTATAGCCACTAAATTGATTACAACTAATATTTCTTTTCTTTTAATTTTATTATTTTCAATAAACCTATAGTTTTCATCTTCATTTCCTTTGCTCCAATAAGCATGAAATAATGTGGAAAGTTCATATAAGTAAAAAGGAATTTTATGTAAATCAAACTTTATTGATGCGGACTCAATGATTTTTGGCCATTCAAAAATTTTTCTTATAATTTTTTCTTCTATTTCATTTGGTAGAAAATCTTCTTCAATTAATATTATTTTATTTGTTAAATGAATATTGAGAGTCCTTAAAATAGAATTTATTCTTGCATAGGCATATTGAACATAAAAAACTGGATTATCTTTTGTTTTTTCTTTCACTTTATCAAAGTCAAAGTCTAGTTCAACATCATTACTTCTATTCAACATCATAAATCTAATTTGATCTTTATCAACTTCATTAAGTAAATCTTGAGCAGAAATAAAGTCTCCTGCTCTTTTTGACATTTTAAAAGGTTTGCCATTTTTATATAGTTTGACTAATTGACAAACTTTACAATTAAGTTTTATTTTATTATCTGAAAAAGCAGAGACCGCTGCTGTTATTCTTTTTATATAACCTGTATGATCAGCTCCAAGTATGTTAACTAAATAATCGTAATTTCTACCCACTTTATCCATATGGTAAGCAACATCATTCGCAAAATAAGTCCAAGATCCATCATTTTTTTGAAGGGCTCTATCATTGTCATCACCAAATAGAGTAGATTTGAAAATCAATTTTTTTGTTTTTTTCCAATTTTCATTTGTCTCACCTTTGGGTGGCTGAAGATAACCTTCCTTAACATAATTTTTTTCCCTAAGTTTTCTTACTGCTATATTAACCAAATCTTTTTTTACAATTTCGGTTTCAGAAAAGAAATAATCGTGAGTTATGCCGAGTCTTTTTAAATCACTCTTTATTAAATCTAGTGATGCAGATAATGATTTTTCTTTCAATAATTCAAAATTTTTATCAAGGTCCTCAAACTTTTTTTCTTTATATTCTTGTAATATTTTTTTCGCAATATCTTTTACGTACAAGCCTGGATAAAGATTTTCTTTTTTTGGAAATTCTTTTTTATATTTAATTTCATGTATTCTTAAAAAAACAGACTCAACAAAATTCCTAATTTGACTGCCGTAATCATTTATGTAATATTCCTTAGTAACTTTGTTGCTATTAAACTTTAATAAACTACTTAAGACATCTCCATAAATAGCTCCCCTACAATGGCCTACGTGCATTGGTCCGGTTGGGTTAGCTGAGACAAATTCTATATTGTAGGACTTATTGCTCTTCTTTGAACCATATTTTTCATTATTTTTAAAAATCAAATTTATATTTTTTATTAGAGCAGTTTTAGATAATTTTATATTCAAAAAACCAGGACCAGCTATTTCTATGACTGAGAAATTTTTAATTTTCTTTAAGAAAATTTTTTTAATTTTTTCAGCTAATAATTTTGAGTTTATTTTATTAGATTTACCAAGAACCATAGCTATGTTACATGATAAATCAAAATTGAATTGTTGAGGCGGAATCTCTAAATTTATTTTTTTTAAATTATCAATATTATCCAATTTTAATACTTTTTTATTATTTAAAATTAGATCTTGAATTTCTTTAAGATGATTTTCAAAAATATTCATTTTATTTGGTTATATAGATTTATTGCATATCTATCAGTCATTCCAGCAATATAATCACAAATAATACGCTCAGTATTTGAATTTCCATATTTTTTAATATTAATATATTTTTTTGGATTTTTTTTTATTTCTGAGAACAGTTTTACTATTACTTTTCTTCCGTAATTAGTTTTTATATGAACACTTTTATGAAAATACATTTTTTGTCTCAAGAATCTTTTAATTTTTTTATCGAACTTTTGCATTTTTTCTGAAAAAGTAACTAGCTGATTTTTATTTTTACGTATATCTTTCAAATTTTTAATCTTAAAAATTTGAATATTTTTTTTAGTCGTATTGATAACATCACTTACCATCTCATTGATTATTTCTCTCACAATCTGCCTAATAACAAGATCAATGGAATATTTTTTTAATTTTTTTTTATGTTTAAGTATAATCATGTTTAGAACTGGTATATTCTTAAGATGACTTAAATTAAATAAATTAGATTTTAATCCATCTTCGAGGTCGTGACTGTTATAAGCTATATCATCTGATATTGAAGCGATTTGAGCTTCTAGTGATGAATTTATATTAAAGTTAATTTTTTTTTTGAAAAAATTTTTACCTAAAATTTTATTAAGCTTAGATATATCTTTTACCGGACCATTATGTTTTATTAGACCATCTAATGTCTCTATAGAGAGATTCAGTCCTTTAAATTTATAATACCTATTTTCTAAACTTGTTATAATTCTTAATGTCTGTATATTATGGTCAAAACCACCATAATCTCTCATACAATAATTTAAAGCTTCTTCACCTGCATGACCAAACGGTGTATGACCTAAATCATGAGCTAGGCTAAGTGTTTCTGACAAGTCTTCATTTAAGTTAAAATATTTTGATAAAGTTCTAGCTATTTGAGATACTTCAAGAGAATGAGTAATTCTTGTTCGGAAATGATCTCCTGATGTATTAACAAAAACTTGCGTCTTGTGCTTTAATCGTCTGAATGCAGTTGAATGAATGATTCTATCCCTGTCCCTTTGGAAATCATTCCTCAAATCAGTTTTTTTTTCCCTAAAAAACCTTCCTTTAGATTTGAGGGGAACAGCAAATTTAGATAGATTTTCAATTGATTTTTTTTGCATGCTTACTACATAGATTATATACTAAATATATACCGTTTATGGAAAAGAAATTAAATTTCACTGATCAAGCGATAAATCAAATTGATTTGATTACAAAAGGTGAAAAAAATAAATTTTTTAGAATCACTGTTGAGGGTGGTGGTTGTTCTGGGTTCAAATATAATTTTGGTTTTGACACAAAATCAAATGACGATGATATAATATTTGGAAAAGCAGTTATTGATAAGTCCTCTCTTGAAATCATTTCTGGGTCTGTGGTTGATTTTAAAAAAGAAATGATTGGTGAGTCATTTGTGATTAATAATCCTAAAGCTACCGCTTCGTGTGGTTGTGGTCTCTCTTTCTCAGTTTAATGAAAATAATTTCATGGAATGTAAACTCTGTGAGAGCTAGGATAGAAAATATTAAAAATTATATTAAGGATTCATCTCCAGATGTGCTTTTATTACAAGAGATTAAAACACAAAATGAAAATTTTCCAAATGATGAATTTAAAAAGTTAGGCTATATATCCCATGTATTTGGTCAAAAAAGTTATAACGGTGTAGCAATAATTTCTAAACATGAATTAAACAACATTAATAATAATTTTATAAAAGATAAATTAAAACAATCTCGAATTATCACAGCTGAGTTAAAATTCAAAAAAAAAGCATTAGAATTAATAAATATTTATGTCCCCAACGGAAATCCTGTTGATACAGAAAAATACGAATATAAAAAAGAATGGTTAAAAAAATTTATAACTAATATTAAAAAAAGAATACAGAAAAACTCAAATATCCTGATTGCAGGTGATTTTAATATAATACCTGAGGAAATAGATGTTCATGATTTTAAAAGATATGAAAATGATGCTTTAGGAAGATTAGAAATAAGGAAAAAATTTAGAGA